>ERZ1024465.3-NODE-3-length-19855-cov-6.879747_pt1 | contig 19855 bp, 8 predicted proteins | sample MGYA00520804_ERZ1024465 | MGnify/ENA primary metagenome ERZ1024465 (study PRJEB33242, sample SAMEA3444305) | Homo sapiens | biome: Host associated; feature: Gastrointestinal tract; material: Stool | place: Uganda | collected 2011-01-01 ...
AGTTTTAACCATAGAAAACGGAATTCCACCATGATATTCATCCGCATTGCTAAAGGATGGTCATTATATATTGAAAGAATTATTGGACAAAATGGCGAATTTGGAAAATAAGATGAACAGTTCTGATTTGAAACCGTTTCTTGACTTTAAAGCAGACATTATCCGGCGGTTATATAAATTGACATTGGATAGATTATAAGCAAATAATTATTCATGTTTATCGTTATGTTGATTGTGCATCTTGTACAGTATTAAAACAAAAAATAATATGGCATTACCAATAAATATAGAAAGCCTTCTTAGTGGAAGTGCAGTAGAAAGCAACCAACTTGAATATAAGGAAGGTTGGAATCCAGATACAATATATCGTAGCATCTCCTCAGGAACATACTCACTCATTCTTTGATACGCCTGTATAACCAAATCATCCCAATTGAATGAGATAATTGCATCGTTTGGCGTTAAAGACAATACCAATCTGTCGAGAATAGTAAACCCATCTGGAAGTTCAAGGCTTGCATACTTTTTACGGACAAGTGCCTCAAACTCATCATAAAGAGGTTTGTCTTCCTTATAGAGTTGATTGCACAATGCCTCCACATCGTCTGTTTGATAGTCCAGAGCTTGGACTTTTTCAACAAACGATGCAAAGCACTTATCATTGAGGAGATTATCCAGTGTATAACTAAATTCCCCATTCTTGTCACCCTTAGGTATCGTGGCTATAGTTGAACCAGCGCCTAATATTACCAAATGCTTGAATCCCATAGACTAATCCTTATTTTTAAAGCGTTCCTCGAAATAGGCCCATGCTCGGCGATAGTCAGCTATACGGTCACAACGAGTGTAAGGCGCATAATATGTTACTTGCTCCCCACCATAAAGTTCGCTCTTCTTTGAATCGATGATATGTACATAAGTAGATTCAACTCCAACAAAGGTATTTTCATCAACTTGTTCGCCACGAATGGTATTCCACTCCTTGCGGTCGCAACCAACACCAGTTAAACCTTTGGAACAAGTAAAGACTATGTTACCTTTTTGGTCATACCATGTATCATTCTCATTCTGCTGAAAAACAGGAAATTGAATTGTATAAATCAATTCCAAATCTTTTAATGACAACCCAAGAGCCATCGCTGCAAGGACATCTATTTCAACTAATGCTTGACGTCGTTCAAAATGATTTCGCAATGGAGTATTCCATGACCATGCTTGTGTCAAATATCCAAATGGTTTAAGGCGTGTGTCATTGATGCTCCAATGTTCGTAATTATACTCATCATTCCAACAGCTACTCCAAAACTCAGAGTAGTTGTTGGTTAAACAATTCAATAATAATGTTCTTGAATAAAGGGCTGACTTATACTTTACTGGTACTCCTATAGGAAATGTCGCAAGCCTACTATATCTTAAATTCTGTGCAGCTATAGTTTTTATATAAAAATCGATGACAATAGATGCACAAAGTGCAGCCATATCCACGGCATCATATCTATTGAGGAACGAAATAGATATGATGCCGTGGATATGTGCTGTCCTGCGGGGCAGGACAGCACATATCAACGAGCGTTCACCAGCCTGACTGATCATTGCTCGTATACCTAACTTGTAATAATCAAAATAGTTATCATAAGATACTTCACCTTGTACTTTATTAGAAATAAAGCCTCTTACTTGTTGATTATATTCCGGCAAAGGTATATTAGGTATATAGTTCGTCCTTTGAATATAATTATCAGGTATTTTTCCTAATTCCACATTGTCATAATCCGAATTCAATATACACGTCTCTCTTGGAGTTTTATATATCGGATTCGCTACATAAAAATGTGGACCACTATATATCATTTCATATTTAGACAACTCTGGTACACATGTATGACGCTTAATTAATCCAGCCTTTGGAGCATTTGTTTCATCAAAACACATTGATGTTATATTTTTAACATCATCTAAGTGTTTGGGAAAATCTGAAATTTTCTTTAATACACCGATAATCTCCTTAGAATGAATACTAACCAACTTGGCACAATCGCCCGTAGTCCCATCTTCAAACGTGTCAGACAGTACCTGTAATTCTTTATCAGTAAAAGTAACAATCCTATCACGATGAGGTTTGGTATTCCAATTACCATTCTCATCTTTGATACCTCCGCACATACCATGTCCATCATGCGTAAAGCATCCATCCACAGTACTTGGATGGAAAAGATTACTGAGCGAAGCGAAGCGCGGTGATGAACTTCGGCGTGGGCCGAGAAGTTGATCACCATACACCGTATGGTGATCAACTTCGGCAAAAAGCCGAAGTTCATTTTGATACTGGAAATGGTAGCGCAAACGTTTATATAGTTCACGACGCAATGGTTGACCATTTGGATCGTCATAGATGCTCTCTGGAGTTAGTAATCCAATATACCCATTAGTAGGCGAAGCCAAATCCATAGTATTCTCCAACACGCATTTGTAAAGATTTGTCTGTTGCCCAATAAGTAGCGGATAATTACAATACGCATTTAAGAAAGCTGTACTACATACTTGCTCAGCCATCTCGCCTTTATACAATTTTTCCATCATCTGGTCATTCATAAATTGCTTTATCATCTGTCTGACAACAGGTGCACTCACTTTACGAATAACAACCTCCGGATATTTCTCAGAAACAATATTGGCCTCGTTAAACTCTAATTTAATCCATGGCGGGTTACCACAGATAATATCAAAGCCATCTCTCAGCCAGAACACCTCCAAGAACTCCAGCATAGGATGGAAGAAATGATAACGCTTGGCAAGTTCCTCTACAACATCAAAACGACGCTCACTGTAAGCACCCTCCAATTGCAGCTTGTTGGTCTGCTTATTACCCATTTCAGCTAAGTAATACTCCAAAGTCTGAACCTTCGCTACACTCTCTTCCTCCTCTGCATCAAAGTCAATTCGCCCTTGCTTAGGCAAGAACAAATCTTCCTCGCCAGTTTTGCCAGCATTCGAGAAACGCACTTTAGGGGAAGCCGCTTTTACCTCCACATTGAGAATGCGCTCAATATCATCCCAATACTCCTGTCTTGTAGGAAGATCGGCAAGGTCCTTGTATTCCCAAAAGAAGAGAGAACACCAGTAGTCCATCACCATCTTGAGTTTCATGTATGCCGAATCCTTTCGATAACGACGGTCATCGAACTCCTCACGATCGGCATTAGTTTCTAATGGAAAGGTACGCTTTCCTGCATACATCCATACAGCATAACCATTGTTGGCATATTCCGCCACACCCATCTGAAACTCCACATACTCTTTCAAGAGCACATCTATCTTTCGGCTGATGCGCTCCAACTGCTTGTATTCCTCTCCAGTGATACCCTTGAGCCATGACTTACGAATGTTAGCCATGACTTTTTTCTTCTCCTTCAACTTTTGTTCCTCTTCTTTACTGAATGTAGGCAACTTGGCATTGAGTATGCCCAGCATATCTTGCACTGGGAGAAGAAAATGATAAACCTCCGTATAGTGACGTTCCAGACGAGAATCGGAGAAGTGAATACGGTGCGTAGGAGCCTCCCACCACTTCTTGTCATAAGCACGTTGTCCTACGGTAGTTCTTACAACATCGCTTTTCTTATACACTTTCAGCCAGGCACCAATCACCGCATTACCCTCAGCAAGACGGTTGGAGAAGAAAGGAACTTCCATATCCTTATGCATCACATTGAGCCACAATGATAGCTTGCCAAGCTCAATGGCAGTTGCATTGAGGTCAACACCATACACATTGCTGGTAGCAATGAATGCCTTTACCTTCTGCAGTTCATTAGGATATTGCAAAGGGTCGATGGATTCACCCACTTCTTGCTTTCGAAACTGCAAATAGAGTACTGCCAACTGGTTGATTACCTCGTTTTGGAAGGCAGCGGCACCCATGGCAGGCTCCAAAATTTTCATCTGCAACAAGTCGGAAGCCTTAATCTCTCCACGCTCCAACTTCTCTACGATTGGTTTTAATGTATATTTCACCGTACTCTTGGTCAGCACCTCAGGGGTATAGAAAGAGGCTGACTTTTTACGGTCACGGCCATTCAGACGGTAGATAAATTTACCTTTAGGATGAATGATGTCATGTCCTTCCTCATCCTTCAAGATTTCATCTTCCTCAAACACGTCACGACGAGAACGAGGTTGCAGATACGTTTCCACCAAATCACCCTTAGGATGCACCTCGATATAATCTTCCTCAGCATAGAAGCCACGATAAGCCAAAAGATTCTCGTACACACTACCCAACTGGTTGATGCCCAAATTGGCATACGAGATACGTCCACGCGGCTTACCCTTTTGTTGCTGCGACAATGACAACTGGCAAACAATGCTCTGCCATACAACATTACGGAACTTGACACCTACGAGTACTTTCAACTTAGTATCAGAGAACAAAGGCGAGTCGATATGGCGCACACGGAAAGAGGCCGTCATGGATGAAGCATCCACACGGTCTTCGTTATAACCTCGCAAGATAAGCGCAAAGAGTCGCTTAATGCTATGGTCAAAGAAGTAGCCATTCAGTTCCTCAGCCGTGATAAGGTTTACCTGTTCTAAATCACGCAACATCTCCAAGGAATAACCTCGTTGATAGGTTTGGTCGTTGATTGGCAAGATATCGAGGTCGGGACGACTCTCCGCATAAAAAATGAACAACAAACGATAGATGAAGACCAAACAGTCATCACGCATCATGGTCTCAAAGTTATCATCCGTCTCATCCTGGTCGTGGAACTTATTATCCGGCGTATGCTTGATATACCAGATAGCCTCGTTAGCCAAAGCCTCCACAGCTGCAACCACACCACGCTTCAAGTCTTGCGTCACGGCATAGGCATTCTTATAGCTATCCTCTTCCAATTGCTGCATCAGTGGCGTATCTCCAATGGCAGCAAGAGCCTCACGAGAAACCAAAAGATAAAACAGAGCAAAATAATTGCGCATGGCACTCTGCGTGGTCTCCACCAACAGGCGTTCCAGATCAAAGCGAAGATAAGCACCACGCTCCCACTTGTCGGCATCCATGAAAAATACCATATTGCCTGACGACATCAAAATATAACGAGGATGTTCTTGCTCAGGAAGAGAGAATATATGAGTGACAAGACGATCCAGTCCCAATTCTGCGAAACCAGTCTCCGCATCCGTATCGTCAGATGCAGAGACAAGAGTAGGAATATCCATCACATAAAGCTGGGGAGAACCATCCGTCCGACTACAGACAATACGTACAGAAACATCCTGCTGCGCCCCATTCTCACCTATCGGTAGAGACAGAATCGCAGCTGGCTGTTCTTTTACAGTTGCCTTATAATAACCTAAGCACTCCAATAGTTTGGAGTTGAAATCAAAAGTTTCACGCTCTTTGTCTTTTTCACGAGCATATCGTGACGTAACCGCTTGCTTGTAACGGTTATATTGCTGGCGAAGCGCAGAAAAGCGAGTACAAAGTTCCTTGATACCTTCCTGCGAATAGCCAGACTTGTCAAAGACTTTTTTCTGGAAATCCTCCGTAAAGTAACCAGTCGAAAAAAAGTCGTTAATATTATCGATGAAACTATATGCTGCCATATCTTATGTTCTAAAATTTAAAAGTTATAGAAAGCCGCAATCACTTTGATGAATGGTTCACCTTGGAGCGATTGTAAATCCTTCAGATACTGACCTCTATCCTGCGAAAGAGATTCTACCTTTTTCTTGCGTTTGTCCATACGAACCCCAGCAAAGCCACTTGGCATCAAATCTTCTGCCTCAAAAAGACTTAACTGCTTTTGCTCACCATAAATCCAGTCGTTCAATTTCTTGCTATAATTGGTTACCACGCTGTTCATGGCTGCCATCTTGGTAGCTTGCTGCTCACTCATGATAGTCTTTGCGTTATCTATCGCCTCAGGGAGCAAGTCATGAAGACGGCCCAAATCTTCCTCTGCAATAGTGTCCGTATAAAGCTTATCTTTCAGATGATTGGTGGTTATAAACTCACCCAAGGACATCGGCTTGAAAATGCCATTTCCATCCTTATTGACCGGGCACACCAAGAAGTCGCTAATCACACTGTTGCCAAGCTGGTTGCTCACTTGTCCATTGATGACAAAATAAGCCATATCCTTCGGCAGGAAACTCAGTTTTGCAACAGGGGCATCATTTTTAGGCACAGATGCAGAGAGCTTGGTCAACATATAACGTACCACAGGGTGCAAATCGTAAAGTATCTGGGTGTCCGCCCAGCGTATGCCATCGGCGTTACTTTGGTTATTATCTACCACTCGGGCATTTTCTATTGCCTTCAGCACATCCTCCTTATTCGTAGAGAGATGATAGCGCATGCCACGTCGAGGCTTAGCTTCCGCAGGTACATCAAAGAGCACCTTATCGAGTTCGTCGGTATTGGTAACATTCACCATATCATCATCAATAGTCACATTGCCAGGCTTGATAAGATGGTCGCTCTCCAACTGTCGGAAGAGAGCAGAATAGAAATCCATATCCTTTTTGTAGATGGATATTCCTTCATCAATCTTCACCTCCACCTCGCTATCATCAGTCTTGCCTATCGTTACTATATCGCTAGGCTTTTCATCAGGAATCTTCTCCTCGGCATTGGTCTGGGAATCCTCAGCATCACTACCCATTCCCAAAGTAGCCAACTTTGCCCAAATATCCTCATCATCATTGATGATGGCTTTTTCTATCACTTTCTCCTCTTGGTGTACATCATAAAGATGGAACACCTCCGCTGCATCTCCCAAGGTACGATTCACCTCGTCCTCTTTTTCCTTCAAACGGTCGAGGATGCGGAAGTCGGTACTGATGTTAGGATTATCACTACGGAGCACAAGATAATGAATGTATGGCACACGAGGCTGCTTGTAACGGTCAATGCGACCATTGCGTTGTTCAAGTGTAATCAAGCTCCAAGGGATGTCGTAATTGAACATTCTGTTGCAATAATAGTGAAGGTTGACACCTTGCGCACCTGCATCACTACAGATAAGCATACGTATCGGTGAATCCTTTTTGCCAAAGTTTTCTATCATGGCATCCTGTTCTGTATCAAGCATACCACCCTGGAATACAGCAATTCGAGGATATTCGCCTTCACCGCTACGGATAGGCTTATCCTTAATCTTGAAGTCTTTCTCCAAATTGGCTTTGAGATAATTGATAGTCTCTATTCGCTCAGTAAACACCACGATACGATCATCCTGCTCACGTCCAGCCCAATTGAGCGAGCGAAGAATCTCGCAAAACTTATTGTACTTGGTATCCTGATGGGTAGCAATAATCTTATTGACGATGTCAAGTTGCTCTCGCAACTCCTCATCATCTACCTTTTCCAAACGATTCTCGATTGACTTACGAGCCGCAGCTGGAGACGACATATAGCTCTTGAAAAGCAACAAAGGCATAAACATTTCACCAAAGCCAGAAGCAGATTCCTTATATAACTTGAACTGTTCGTGCTGATGACACAAGAACTGCTCTTCAAGAGGAGCCAGCGTAACATGGTCTGATATCAATTGGCGGTCTTGGAATTGAGCCGCAATCGTAGAATCATTCTTCAAGTCATTCTTAAAACGACGAACATAATACGGCTTGATATTTTCTGCAGTGAAATTGCCATCCAATGGAATGGCAGTAGGTTCCAGCATGCGAACAAGAGAAGCAAAATTTTCCCTACGACCATTGTGAGGCGTAGCTGATGTAAAAATCAAACTATCACAATGTTCGGAAAGAATTTGCGCCAACGCTCCACGCTGGCTGGATGTATTGGCTACCTTGTGACACTCATCTATAACGATGATATTCCATCGTGTATGCTCTATATAGCTTCTAAAACTTTGACTATTTTTCAATGTATCTACAGATATGATAGTCTTATCATAATAGTCGAAAGGATTCTTGTTGAGAGGTATAATGGTTTTGATACGGTTCACCCCTGTAGAATCAAGACGCACCAAAGGTATGTCGAAACGATTCCACAGTTCTTCCTGGAACTGCTTGAGAATGCTCTTCAAGGCAACCACAAGAATACGCTTGCCACGACCTCGGCGAATCATCTCAGAAAGAAAGATTCCTACTTCCACGGTTTTACCAAGACCTACGGCATCAGCTATCAACATTCTAGGACGAGGCATAGAAAATGCCTTGACAGTTGGCACCAACTGATAATTATGAACATCAAAAGCACCCTTTTGAGCTATCGTAATATGCGATGACTGCGTAGTACTGGAACGCAAAGCAGATTCAATATATAATTTAGTGAGACGATAACCACTCTGGGTATCTGCTATAAAATGTGTATTCTCTGGACGTACAGGCTCTATATCATCCTCCAATGCGGTGTCGAAACAAAAAGTCTTGTCCATGACAAGTGGTGAGATTCCCACCACATCAAGCAATAAGTTATGATTACCGCCATCATTGATGTCGGTAATCAAGAAATCCTCCCCTCTTACAGAGATACGTTGTCCTATGGTATATGCTATGTTCATTATTTTTGTTTATTTAATGTGAGAAGAAACTGTGAAGGTTCGCCGCACCCTGTGATAAGAACACGATTGATGGCACGGGTAAGAGCTACATACATCAGAGAACGCTGCTCTTGATCATTCTGCCGTTGTTGTTCCTCATCCATTTCTGTAAAATTAGCAGGTCGATATGGTATCGTAGCAGCACTTACATCAGCAAGGATAACTACACGAAATTCCAATCCCTTCATCCTATGGAAAGTAGAAAGGTTCACACCCTCTCTGTCACCAGTATCCATCTTCCAACAAGGAATATCCAAGTTTCGTGTCAGATAATTGGCTATACTATCTACCATGCTATTGCGATAGGCAGCAACACAAATGTCACGAGGCCTTATCTTGGCATCAAGACAGGCTTGTACATAAGCACCAATCGCTTCAAACTCCTGATTTTTATTCTTATATAATTGATAAACAGGAGCATCTCCATGAAGCAAAGAGACATATCCCTTCAAACTTTCCTCGCCACCATCAAAGTCATCAGCCTCAACACCAGATACTATGCAAACAGCCTGACGCTTTATTTCCTCTGTGGTTCTATAGTTGACTCGAAGGCGACGACTGCGACCCTGTATATTGATGCCCGCAGCCTTGAAATTCAACTTGCGTGAGTAGATGCGCTGATATGGGTCACCAACAAGGAACAAGTCGTTAGCTCCTTCAGGAGTAAGCGCACGTAGAAAACGCAACTCAGGATTAGCCAAGTCCTGAATCTCATCAGCGATGACATGAGTGAACATAAATTCAGGTTGTTCTCTCAACCAATGCGTTGTGACATTGAATAGCTCTCGCTGAGAAAGGATGTTCTGCCTGTTTTCCTTCTCACGAAAACTTACCACCATTTCCCATACATTCTTGCGCTGCTTGCGAGACAAAGAGTTGCCTAATCCTATTCGAGGTGTCTTGAGGTATTGCTCCAAAGAATCAACATCTTGATAAAGAATCACCTCATTGTACTCCTTTTGGAGGAAATCTGCAGAAAACTCGGACATATTGTCCATCTCGACTTCTTGCCATAGATGATGCATACGCTCATCATTGTCAAAGACTATAGTCTTACCACCCACCAAGCTATTCGCTTTGGCTATTGTTCGTACCAAAGTATCCACCGTTTCCAACTCATAACGTTGTCTTGGCACATCCATTTGTTTGATAAGAGAACCAAGATTCTCAATCAAGGCACGATTATAAGCAGTATATAAGACTTTTCCATTTCCTTCGTATGCAGTTGTACAAAGGCGCTTAAGTCGATGTATGGCAGCAACTGTTTTTCCAGTACCGCCACCTCCGCTAACTTTCAAGGAGCCTTTGTAGTTACCTTCCACGATTCGACGCTGTGACGGATGTAGGAAAATCATCCATTGCTTCAAGTCCTCTTTAAGAATTTTGTCAAGTTCTTCATCGTCTGTAATATCGATGAAACGGCGTCGGTTGTTTTCACTTTGCAACTGCTGCTCATGTACTGCTTCCTTACGCTTACCTTCTTCCACATCATAAATAATGCGGTCTACATCTCCTGAATCCAAAAGATAATACAAATTCTCCCACGCATCCTGCGGAAGTTCGTCTTCATATTTATCCAAATCATCCAAGTCCTTGAATTTGCGGACCAAAGACAGGTTTTCCGCAGGTACACCGATACGTAAAAGCTGCTCATCCGAATATTTGCTAAAAGCATACGTGTCAGACTGGCTAACATGCTCTTGCTTTTCCTGTTCTTCGGAATGCTCAACAGAAATTACCTGAAAAGAAGATACTTTGTCGTTCCAGATAAACTTTTTATTGCGAGCCCAAGCCATGGCTTCATCATGATGATTGATATGAAGCAAACAATAATCCTCTCCACCAACAACACCGATAATCATTCTATAATCTAAACCGAGACGAGCTGTGCGCATACTATCATCCTTGAAGTCTGATATGGACTCCAAGTTGATAGCTGCCGACTTTGGGTTCTCCTTAAACTTACGTCGAAACTCTTTGAATTTATTTTGTACGTCTCGTGGCAGGCTCATGATGGCATCCCAACAAGACTCTTCAAGAAACAGTCTCATATATATATATTGCTTTTATTTAATGTCGTTAATATCAAATGTGTCCGGTTCGAATATTTTGTAACCTTCGGCAATGACAGCTTCCTCGTCATCTGGGAAGAATACAAATCTATGCTTTTCGGAAACAAGCTCTACTTCACACACTTTTTTACCTTTTCTATTTTTGATGGCAACTCCAGCCTGATGGTCAAACTCTATACCCTCCCTCAGAAGATTGATAACAATCTCATGGAGCTCGTCATCGAATTCATCAGCTATTTCTTCCCATTTTGATTCTGCCGACTCCATTGGGTTTTGTGCATCTGTCTCTATACCTTGATAAAGAGACACCAGGTTATAGACACGCCAAAAATCCTGCCATTGCTCTTCAGGCAATCCTTCGTCAGGATGTATGTCCATAGGTACCTCAAATACTGGAACTATGGTATGATTGGCCATATCCACATTGACATCCAAAGCCGCCCAAGGTTGTTTTGGAAACAGTTTGATTGATGCAGACATAGAAGGTTGAAGCCCCACCATATACATCAGCAACGTATCTTGAAGTTTTTTTGCCTCCCACAAATGACCAAGAACATACAACAGGCGCTCCATCGAATTACGTCTGTCACGCCATTCGTTTTTTCCCAACTTGTTCAGAAGGGCGCCATTGTGCCTGTCTATCACAGAATCTTCAGGATGGTCTGCATCTTCGAATTTATTCATGTCTGCCCAAGTCAACGTAACAGACATGTATTGCTTAGATCTTTCTATACTTTGGCGTTTCATAAAATCTTTCGCAAAGACATTATGCTTTCCCGAAGCATGAAAGTGATAGCCGTCCATATAGACAGCAATACTTCTCAAATATTCGAAAGGCTGTTCTTTCCAACCACGCCCATCGTTCTCTTGCACCAAGACAGGGCGTATCAAGAAGTCTGGCTCCGTATGAAATTCGACACCCTTGGATTTATCAAGAACATATTGCGGAATAATCTCATAAGACAGCCGATGAGCACCATCATCATATTCCAGATTATATTGCTGATGATACAAAGTCTCATTTTGTTGAAAATTCCAAGCATGCGTACCCCCCAGCTGATTGTCTTCTTGCACAAAACGCTGAAGGGCATAGACAAATCGCTTCTCCAATTCACTTTCCTCCAATCCGCCATCAGAAGAGAGGTTGCCAAGAGCTTTTACATCTTCCCAATTACTTGAACCATTGTTTTCATTACGGCAATAATCCAATATCTTACGGAATAACTCATCTGCACGTTTTCGACTCAATTTGTCTTGAATGCGATTATTACTATATGTATAAATGCAATGGTAACACCCATCCTTGCCATGATTCTGGCAATCACATGTATGGATGCGTTCCCAAGCATTCTGCAATATCTTTTCAAACTCTTCAGGCTTACTTATTTGTGCCAAGTAACCTGTTCCGCCAGGAATTGTATCATAGAGAATGACATAGCGGTCAAACTTGTGAGTTTCCTCGTTGTAGCTTTTGTATTTCTCTATTTGTATATGGTCAGGATTTCCAGCGAAATAGTCACGCAATCCCAAACCGATACCAGCAGCAAACATATCTGTAGTTTCCTCAGTATCCACTTCTTGCACTGGCAACAAGACCTTGATGGCTTCCGTATGAAACTTATGATAAAGATACACTTCCTCGAAATACTCATCAGGCTTATCCATATATCTCTTATCCTTGTTCTTGCAGAAAGGATAATGTAAATCCTTAGAATCTACCACATTCAATTCATTGGACTTACTTGTTGATTTGCCACAATACTTACAGGTCACAAAACCTTTGGTAGGAATATGCTCATGCTCATTGATATCTAAGTCTCGAACATCTTTCTGTTCTGAATCTCCAAGATTGATGTCTATGACATCTACACTCTTGCAATATTCTATTCCAAAAGGTATCGTACGCAATCCACTTGCCTTGACACTGCCATCAAGAATGAAATGTTTGGACGTAACATAACTATTGCTATCCCTATCATCGCTTTTATCGTCAAGCACTGCCTCTTCCTTCCTGTCGCTCGAACGCACCTCGTCCATACGCACAAAATAGTGAACATTGTTTGGTGTACCAAATGCTTGATCACCACAAACAGGACACTCATGGCTATGCTCTTGTTTATCCAACTCTATATAGTCGCATTTTGAGCAGAATCTCATTTTCATAAGAGCTTCTTTATCTCCCGTATTCCAGTTAAGCGTGGAAAGTCCAGAGACATTCATGCGATATTTCTGTGCATAGAAATGATTGCCTGGTGCCAACTCTCGCAAAGCTGATGATGCAGAACGTAGAACGCTCAACTCTTCTATCTTGTACTTAGCAGATTTGTCATCCAATGGTGGGTGATGGATGATGGTTGCATCCAAAGTTACACCTGACTCTGGGAATGCATAATTAGGCAACAATCCCGCATTCGTCATAAACTCAAGCAACTGTTGATTCATTAAAGTTCGACGAGTCTTGCTTAGTACAGCCACCTGAATTTCCAATTCTTTCCTTTCCTCATCAGTCTTTGCCAGATTACTATCATTGATTCGTTTACGTAAATCATTGATACGATTCGACATAGACATATACTTATCATACAGTTTATCAAATTCTTTACGTATCCCAGTTACAAACTCACCAGTACCCAAGATCTTAGACAAGTTGGCTAATGCATCCTCCTGCTCTTCTGTATATTGAGAGCGGAAGTTGGTTTCTAGATTCGAGCCATTTGTCTCAATGAAAGCAATGATACGATTGAAAAAAGAGGCACTATTTGTCTTGAATGTGCTCAATGGCAAATTATACACCTTTGTCGGAATCTGATTGTTCTGATTATCCAACCCAGTCCATGTATCAAGGCAATAAGCAAAGAAATGCCTGCGCAATATATCCACTGCAGAAAGGTAACAACCTGGTGTATTGATTTTTCCCTGCATCATCTCCTTTGGCTCTGCATAGTAAAACAGGTCATGATATTCATTGCGAGCAAAATCAATAATGAGAGCAGCTCCACTTTTACGACCAGCACGTCCCACTCTTTGTATAAAGTTGGACGGCATTGGAGGGACAGAAGTGTTTAGTGCCACATTCAAGTCACCGATATCGATACCCATTTCCAATGTAGATGTCGCCACCAATGTATTGACACTATTCTTTCCTTCATTACTCTTAAATTGGTATTCTATACTCTCACGTTTCTGACGATCGAGAATGCCCGTATGCTCATGTGAGTAAATACGTGGTGAGAGCTGACGATTATAAACATTATAATAATACTTATGAATCTTATCTCGTTTTACCTCTGTATATTTACCTTGACACTTATATTCGAGACATGGAGTATTCTCAGAAACTTCATCTTCGTTGGCAACACACATCACAGAAGTACAATGGTAACAGTGAATATGCTTTACTTTATCAGAGATCAAGAGAGCAGATGGTGAGATACAGTAATTTTGCTCTGATTCACGAACGCTCTTATTACAAATTCCTTCTTCGCAAAAAACTTCAAACAGTTTTTGGTAAAAGTCATTGTAAAGACCATCCGGGATTTCTGCCATCATAAAGCCATTATCTGACAAGTCGGCAGTAAAACACTTCAGAAAATAGTACTTATACCAATTGAGTACCCTTGGATTCACATAAGTGGTATCAAGGATACTACGATTGTCAAGATGTGTAGTTGCGACCAATTTCGGATAACGTGCACGTGAACCAAAGTATCTATGAAGATAATATTTCGAAGGCTTATTATTATTCATCTCGTAAGTAGTGGACTTCACTTCACGAAAACGAGAGAGAAATGGATGGTCCACGGCTCCACGCATACGAATGCGGTGCAATACGCCATTGGCGAACTGCACAAAATGTTGACGTGTAATACGCTCCAATCTATTTTCATCAAGCCATGATTTCATCTGCTTATAGACATTCCTCAATTGGTCTTCATCAAAATAAGTTGCTGAAGCACCTGATTTTTCTAAAGTACGACCAATGCGAGCATTGAATCCAAATTCTGAAGCAATTTCCCATCCAAGACGAAGGTCAAGCTGTTCAATAAAACCTTTCTTAAATTTATGGTCATTGACTCTGAAATCAGTATCTAAGTCTATGTCACCTAATCTATCTGGAGGGAAAAAGCGATAAACATATCCCTCTTGATTCTCTTCGAAATGTAATTTTTCCTTCCAATACAGTACAAACTGCTTTTCGAGATTTTCAAGACTTATTGGGAGTTTTCCCTTCTCGCTCAAATTCCGAATACAATTCTGTAAAGCATTACGGAAAGAGAAACGATAATTTCGCGCCTCAAAAAATCCTGCCTGATGAGCTGCGTCTTGCACACTGTTAGTAAAAGCAAGTATTTTTCGATTAGCTTCCACTTCACCATCAAGATCTGACGACATGATTTGACTAATAGCCACAGAAGCCATCGTTGCTACTTTCGTACCAATGATAGCTAAAGAATTGTCTGAACAACAAGAAGGACAAGACTGGACAAAGCGAGGATTCTTACCATGTTTCCCTGCATCAATTTTACGCATAGCATATACATGTATGCGGTTCTCCTTTTCTTCATCCTGCTGATCATATACATGCAAATCGGCTGGGTCTATCCACCAAGACTCAGTTATTCCTTGATATTCTTCTATTGGCTTGTTGTCATCTTTACACAGGTTCAGCAACCAGCAATTCTCATTATTGTTGATAAACTGTATAGCAGTTTTACCAGGTTCTTTGTCTAAGCTATTCGACTTCTTTGTCTTATACGCTATCCAACCTGAATCTCCGCATTCACGGCAGAAATAAGCCGGCAAACCAAGCTGTTGCTCATTTTCTTTGTTCACTTCTTTTCGCCAAGTAAATTTGACATCATTCGACATGACACGAAGAAAGCCAGAAAGCTCTCGTAGCCAAAGTTGAACTTGCAAGTACAAAAATGGGAATTGAGGTTTAACACCTTTCTTCGCAGCAGCTATCAGAGCTAACAAAGATGATAATACAGCCAAACGTGGTAACTCCACGCCCTTATATGCGGTCTCCGGCAAGGCTCTAAATTTTTCGTTTTTATCAGCAAGTTTAGCTATAAGATTGGGCACACTGATATAGGAATTATAAGCTATATCAGTTATGTCTCTGACTATTCGTAGTTCAGCCAATCCTTCAGCAAGACATGCATTCTGTAAATGCCATAAACTCTGCTGACGGATAATATATTCGTCATAAGTGTCATCAAGTCCAAATCGGGTTTGAGGTAAATCCTCTAATTCAGGTATGAAATCATTATTTGCAGCATTGCCTATTTTCTTGACTTCTATCCTGTCTTCAACGATAACGGAATCTGCATCAAAACTTTCCCCGAACACATCAGACGCATACTTGCGCAATAAAACTTTAGAATCCTTGCCACTTCCTATGGTAGCAGAAGTTCCAACTGGGCACAATTGCCCAGCCTGTAAATCCAACTTTAATTTCAAGCGACGTATTAAGTTAGCAACATCTGTCCCTTGCGCTCCATCATAAGTATGCAACTCGTCCAAGACAAGAAACTTAAGCATTTCCTTGTCCTTAAAATTACAGTACCATAATTTTGCGTAATTATGCTTCATTAAAGCATAATCAAGCATCTTGAAGTTTGTCAATATAATATCTGGCGGTGTTTCTAATATCTGGTCTCGATCTTCAATGATATTATGCTCCCCCATGGCAACAGGATATTTCTTTTCACGATTCTTACCTTCTCCAATGAAAAGACCAGCCGTTACCTTTCCTCGAAGACACTCATCTTGATAGATAGCCTCAGCAAGACGCTTAGCTTGGTCACTTGCCAGCGCATTCATAGGATAAAGTATAATTGCTTTAACACCTTCCGCATGTTCATGATTCTGTCGCCATTGGTAGCAATAACCAAGTAATGGAAACAAGAAACATTCAGTTTTACCAGAACCTGTTCCTGTAGTCAGAAGAGTTGGCTGTGGAGAATGATTATCTTTAGATGTCAATCTCTGAAAAGACTGATACTGATGCTTATAAAGCGTATAACCAGGAACAATGTCCATAATATCAGAGCCATCGCTATCGGCAGAAGTAAATGGTGTTTTCAAAGAAATATATGGTTCATGCGCAATACCATACTTGTCATTTTGTATAAACGCATAAAAAGCATCATTCACCTCCTTGTCTTTGAAGTTGAATGTTGCTTTCAAATATTCAATAATGGCATCTTTAGCCTCATATGCTTGTTGTAATGGGAGCATAGTTCAATTCGTTTATTGTTATTAATCATTAGTCCTCATCAACAGCATCTATACATAATAGTTCTGTCAATGGAACCTCCAACAGTTTGGCAATTTTCATGAGAGCACCAATGTCTGGTTGACATGTATTGGTACACCATTTAGACACAGTCGTCTGATTTTTTCCAAGTTGTTCGGCTAACCATTTATTGGTGCGCTTCTTTTCTACAAGCACAATTTTCAGCCTATTCAAATCCTTGTTTGCCATAAATATGTTATTTTTGATACAAAAATACTATTTTTATCTGAAATTAACAACTTCTTTATAATTATTTAGCAATAAAATGAGAATAAATCATTATCTCGTTATCAGAAAGCTATATTAAGCTAACACATTTCATAGGATTAAAAGTAGTTGATTCCCCATGACACACATACCCAAGTTGATTTGAAACACAATGGGTATTACCTATCACCTTATCTATGTTTCGATGAGAATGACCGTAAATCCAATAGTCTATGCGACTATAAGCGATGAAGTTTCCAAGTTCCGCAGTGAAGGCTCCATTTATCGGACTTCCTATGAAATCTGGTGATACCAATTCATACGATGGTACATGATGGGTTGCCACCACGATGTGTTTAGCTTGACTTTCGCCAACTGCTTTTTCTATGAAAGCACGGCATTTCTCATGCTCTTGATTAAATCGCTCACTATTTATCACAACACCACCATCCTTGATACGATAGAAATCATTGACCATGCGCTCTGTCGCAAAAGCATCCTTAGGTTCAATATGCCCCCAGAGTGTTGAGACGATTAGGTCTGTATCATCTGAGAAGTGAACGGCAGCATTATAATAACATCTTACATTAGGACGTATGTCCAGGCACCAATTGTCATGAAGCAGTCCCAAGTCATACCCCTTGTAAAACTCATGATTGCCAGGTATTACTATCACTTGCTTGAAATTCTCCGAAACCCAATCCCAGAAAGGATGCTTGAGAAAACTTTCATCGCCCAAATAGCCAGTATCACCTGCCAGCACCAAGATGTCTGCTACAGGTTGAATTGAGTTGTTCTCCAAGTAGCGAGTATTCTCTACAAACTCCAGATGCAAATCAGAAGCATATTGTATTTTTACCATAACTACAACATTGATTTCTTTAGTTGTTCGACAATCTGTTGACTTGTCACATTGCCAAGTCCTGCCGACTTGATGAAATCGGCATTGGGTAAATCCTGCATGATGGCAGTACAAAAGTTACCAACATCTGCTTTCAATGTGTCGGGCAGCTCATATTTACTTGCTGGAGTAAGCATTGCAGCAAGACGAAAGATGTCTTTCTTATGCTTCGCTATATGCTTGCTGTCCACACTTTCACCTATAGCTTTCCTTTGACTTAAATCCAAGAAAGCTTTGCTTTTCAGACATATAAGGCTCTCAATGTTAGCAATATGCACTTCGTCTTCAAGCAAGCTATGCTCTATCGTAAAGTGATAATAGTCGTTATCCATAAGGATGGCTGACAAACTCGACAAGTCTTCATCCACAGGAATCGGTGTGATACGAGCCTCCTCTGGGAAATTCATCAAGCCAAGGCTTCTGGAAAACAATTCCACTTGATATGGAAAAGCAGAATCGGCAGGCTTCATAAAGCGGAAATACTCATGTTTGGGTTCCACACTTTCATTCACTCCCTTGTTGCGCTGCCCATAATTGCCTTTCTTTACGAATTCCCAAAACTTAGCGACAAACTCAGCAGACAAAGCCTCAACTATCAAGATAATGTCTATATCCTTTGTTGCACGAGGTACCTGGGCATACAAATCCTCATGGATTTCACATGCCGTACCACCGATTATCACATAGTTGTCTTCAAAACCTTTGAAGAACTGCTTGAATGTATCAATACCTCTTACCATGGCATTTCATTTATTAATCGTTCCAACTCTATTTGTATTCTCTCATCTTCATTGTCTTTCAAAGAAAGATAAAGCGATAACTTATCAACTACCCCTGTTGAACTCAGTATTTGTGGATTATACTTCCATACCTGTATCTCGTTTTGACCAAACTGCTTATCCACCGCAACGTTTAAAGCCTTAAAATCTTTTTTCGGCATGGCAAGACATTGCTTGTTTTCTTCGTTAAGCATCGTATAGGAAGCCAAGGCATTCATTCCGCTCATCATCTGTCCTTCAAGAAGAGCATCCGTATAATAGACTTTTTCTATCGGAGACACTAACAATGGCAATGCTTTATCCCAAAGTTCCCTATTGCTGAAATCTATTTGTATGGTCTTCGTCTTAGCTCCCTCCAACCTTATAAGGTCTTTGGATACAAGCCAACGCAACGCCCGATTTACAGAAGCGTATGATACAGCCAACATGTCAGCAAGTTCATAGCTTGTCTTTCCCGAAATTGATTCTATTTCCAAATGATACAGTAACAAACATTGCGTCAAAGGAGTAATGGCATCCTTCTTATCTTCTCCGCCTATTGTATTAATAGACTTCAAATCTAACAATAAAGAAGGAATAAACATCTGCTTATTTGGGACTATAAAATTTACTTTCTGAGCAACCAACCTATTTATATTATAAGAATATAAATGTTCAGATACAAGTATGGCAACCATACCTGTCTTTCGCTGAATAATGTCTAATTGCTTCTTAGTCTGAGCAGGAGCTATCACGTTGCCATCTTCAATAAAAGCAAAAAGAATATCCTTTCCTAATATTCGCCCATTATATAGTTCAAAATTACCAACAACGGATACAGGAAGTATATCCTGCACACTTTTGCACACAGGTTTCGCCACAATATTGTCCTCCAAAACTGAAGCAACATAGTTATCTGCGTTTTTGATATATTCATTGTTTTTGCTCATAATCATTATATAAAGATTATGTGCAAAAGTAGTGATTATATTCTGAATACCAACAGAAACAATGAAATAAATAAGATTTTTTAAGATATATTCAGT
>ERZ1024465.10-NODE-10-length-15376-cov-9.914496_pt1 | contig 15376 bp, 9 predicted proteins | sample MGYA00520804_ERZ1024465 | MGnify/ENA primary metagenome ERZ1024465 (study PRJEB33242, sample SAMEA3444305) | Homo sapiens | biome: Host associated; feature: Gastrointestinal tract; material: Stool | place: Uganda | collected 2011-01-01 ...
CGTAAAGGAGAAATATTTGATACTTTGAACTTCTTTACTTTGAACTTTGAGAATTGAACTTTGAACTTTATGATTAGCGTCTGAAGGGTTTTCTGACTGCTGAAGGGCTGCGTTGTCCTGACTCGTCTTCTTGACCATAAAGAACATGACGGGGCGACCGAACTCAAAATTGTGCTCGATATCCTGATCAGAGGTGCGGAAGACCTCAATGGCTGTTTGGTTCAGCGAATTATAAAAGCTTTTTCCCACACGGAGCGGGAACCAGGCATCACCTCGTTTCACCTTGCGCTGCATTCCCATCTGTTCGGTGAGCTTGCGGAAGGCTTCCTTCTCGGTGTAATACTCCAGCTGGAGCAGGGTGCGTTGTTGCAATAATGCCTGAATTGGTGAAATCTGTTCCATATAGGATGCAAAGTTACACCAATTCAGGCAAAAATAAGAAGATAATAGGATAAATTATCTAAAATCTGATCAGATGATGCGAAGATCATCTTTATATCATTTATTTCATAATGCGCTCTACATCCTCGATGCTGCGGTTGAACGGACCGTTGTGCTCCAGCTTGATGGTGCACATGGCTGCCGCAAACTTGCCAGCCTCGGTAGGAGTGGCGCCCTGCAGACGCTTGTAGAGATAACCGGCAGAATAGGTGTCGCCGCATCCGGTAGCATCCACCACCTCGTGAGGAGGATAGGCAGGAATCTCATAGAAAGTATCATCCGCATAGACGAGCGAACCCTCGCTGCCCAGCGTGATGATTACCTCGGTAACACCCCACGAATGTATCAGCTTCGCAGCCTCGCGTGGCTCCTTCAGTCCCGTGATGGTCTCCATCTCCGTCTCGTTCACCTTCAGATAGTAGGTGTTCTTCAGCACTTCCAGCTTCTCCTTCCAGTCGATGGCGTACACCTTCTCGTCTCTCACCTCGCGCAGATAGCCCTGCACGTCGATGGAAATCCTTCCCTTGCCGGAAAGATAAGCCACTACCTCGGGCGAGAAATCATCGCTCAGCAGACTTCCCAGGTGATACACCTTCGCCTCCACGTGCTCCAGCTGTCTGATGGTAAACGGATCAGCCTTGGCAAGTACACGCTGCTTGCGCTCGTTCTGGTTTTCTCCGTAGATGTTCTCGAAGAAGACGGTATTGCGCGATGGATTGAGGGTTACTTCTATGCCCGCCTGGCGCATCTTATCTACTGGTTCGGTTTCCGTAGGATCCATTGCCGTGATGAGCGAAAAGCTCACATCCTTAGGCAGTTGGTTGATGGCATAGGCGAAGTAGAACGATGTTCCGCCAGCCATGTAAACAGTTCTGTTTGGGGTAACTATCTTGTCTTTGGTTACGTGCCCTATACAACAAATATCTTTCATCTATTTCTATTTTAAACGGGTGCAAAGGTACAAAAAAACTTCGAGTTAGATTTGGTTTTTTGCTTTAAATTCAGATTTTGTTGCAAATATTTAGAAGAAAAGGGCGTTTTTCTTTTGTGATGTTCTGATTTTAATGTACCTTTGCAGCAGAATTTAGTAAACTGAACATTTATTACGAGAATAGATTGAAACTTAATTATGTGGTTTGATCATTTAGTCAACGTGCATTCGGCGGTGCAAGGCATCGTCATTCTTTCATTGATTTGTACCCTAGGTCTTGCCCTGGGCAAGATTCATGTCAAGGGAATCTCCCTCGGCATAGCCTTCGTATTCTTTGTGGGCATCGTGGCGGGCCATCTCGGACTCACCATAGACGAGAACATGCTGGAGTTTGCCGAGAGCTTCGGACTCACCATGTTCGTGTATGTGCTGGGTCTCTATGTGGGTCCCAACTTCTTCGGTTCGATGCGCCACGAGGGCATCTCGCTCAATCTCTGGAGCCTGGCAGTCATCGCCGTGGGAACCGTTTTCTCGCTTGCCCTGTGCCTGGTGCTGCCTGTGAGCCTGCCCGATATGGTGGGCATTCTCTGCGGCGCCACTACCAATACGCCGGCTCTGGGTGCTGCCCAGCAGGCGCTGCAGCAGTTGGGATTGCCTAGCGGCGGAGCTGCCCTGGGCTGTGCGGTAACCTATCCGCTGGGCGTTGTGGGCGTCATCCTGGCGATGATGTTCCTGCGCAAGCTCTTCGTGAAGCCTGAAGACCTGGAGATCCGCCGTGCCGATGAGGATGACCATACATCCATCGGACAGTACGTCATCGTAAACCCGGCTCTCAACGGCAATACCATCTCCGAAATCACGATGATGACCCATCGCAAGTTCATCATCTCCCGTGTGTGGCGAGGCGAGCAGGTCATCGTGCCAGAGGCTGATACCGTGCTCCATACCAACGATAATGTGCTCGTGGTAACCAATAAGGATGAGGCATCTGCCATGCAGATTCTCTTCGGAAAGAAGGTGGATAAGGAGTGGAATAATGATAAGGTAGATTGGAATGCCATCGATGCCAAGCTGGAGAGCCGCATCATCGTGATGACCCGTCCGGGACTCAACGGCAAGCGACTGGGAAGCCTGCAGATGCGCAACACCTATGGCGTGAATGTGAGCCGAGTGCTGCGTGGTGATATCCGACTGCTGGCTACCGATGACCTCCGACTGCAGTATGGCGACCGCCTGACCGTGGTGGGCGACCCTACGAGCATCGACCATGTGGAGCAGTTCCTGGGCAATGCCGTGAAGACGCTGAATGAGCCTAACCTGGGCGCCATCTTCCTGGGTATCATCCTGGGACTCGCCGTGGGAACCATTCCGCTGAATATTCCGGGAATGACGGCTCCCGTACGTCTGGGTATTGCCGGTGGTCCTATCGTAATGGGTATTCTGATTGGTGCGCTGGGCCCTAGAGTGCAGTTTATTTCCTATATGACGCGTAGTGCGGGACTGATGCTCCGCGAGCTGGGTCTTGCCCTGTATCTGGGCTGTCTGGGGCTGTCGGCTGGTGGACAGTTCTTCGAGACGGTGGTTCGTCCGGAGGGATTGATGTGGGTAGGCATCGGTTTCCTCATCACGGTGGTTCCGGTTATCATCGTGGGCTTCATCATCCTGAAGACCAAGAAATACGATTTCGGCAGCATCTGCGGCATTCTCTGCGGCAGTATGGCGAATCCGATGGCGCTTACCTACGCCAACGAGACCCTGGATGGCGATACGCCTAGCATCAGCTATGCTACGGTTTATCCGCTCGGTATGTTTATCCGAGTCATCATCGCCCAGGTCATCATCATGTTCTTCGTCTGAAGGGCTTAGCTTGAAAAACTTGAATAAAAATAGACAGAAAAAAAGGCTGGTTTCGTTTAGAAATCAGCCTTTCTCTTTATCGTTATTTTCTTACCCGTCAGGGGATGTTCGAAGGTAATCTCCTCGGCATGGAGATGCAGTCGGGCTGCCTTCTCGTTGCCGTAGAGCGGATCGCCCAGAATGGGCGCATTCAAGCCCTCCTGATGGGCACAATGCACGCGCAGCTGGTGGGTTCTGCCGGTTTTCGGATAGAGGGCGATGCGGAGATGGGAGCCGTCGAAGCGCTCCAGGATTTCATACTCCGTGATGGCCTCCTTGCCCTGCTCGTGATTCACCATCTGGCGGGGGCGGTTCAGATAATCGGGCAGAAGAGGGAGGGAAATCGTTCCCTTTTCAGGAATCTCCTTTTCAGGAATGTCTTTTTCTGAAATCTCCTTTCCCAAAATCTTCTTTCCCAAAATCTCCTTTCCTGGAATTTCTTTTTCCGAAATCTCTTTTCTTGAAATTTCCTTCTCTGAAATGATGGCGATGTATTTCTTCTGCACCCGATGGTTCAGAAACTCCTTCTGCAGACGATGATAGGCAAATTCGGTTTTGGCGATGATCATCAGTCCGCTGGTCGCCATGTCCAGCCGGTGGACGATGAGCGGGCCCGTTGCCTCGGGATATTTCCTGCGCATCAGCGCATAGACCGATGGCTGGGCAGCATCCTTTCCCGGCACAGAGAGCAGTCCTGCAGGCTTGTGGATTACGGTCAGCTCGCGGTCTTCGTAGAGCGTTTCCACCTGCTCATAGAGCATCTCTACCTGCTTAGGGAGCGTTCCCTTCTGCCCGCCGATGCCGTATTCTGCCGATGCAGGGCTTTCGAATACCGATGGCGGCAGCATCCAGTGGAGGATGGGCTTGCACTTGCCGTTGCAGGCAGGATAGAAATGCAGGTGGTGGCGGATTTCCTCCTTGGGGCTTTCCCCCCACCAGAACATCGCCATCTGCAGCGGCTTGTAGCCGTGCTGGTAGGCATATTGCAGCAGTTTCGGTTCGCAGCACTCGCCGCTTCCGGCTGGCGGCACCATCTTCAGGGCAGCAATCCGGCTCGTAGCTATCGCCGCCTGCGGATACTCCTTCAGGGCTTCATCTCTGAAAATCTCCAGCAGATCCTTGCTTTCCCCCTCCTGGTTCAGCATTCTGAACTGCGAGAAAAGCCATTGCTGCAGGGCATCAGAGAGTTGCTTGCGCAGCTGCTTCAGCCTCAGTATATTCTCCTGATAATCTTCAAATTCCGTTTCCAGGGCAGTCTTCTCTGAGAGCGATTTCTTCAGTCGGCGCAGTTCAGCCTTCATAAACTGGCTTTCCCTGATCATCTCCGCCTCTTCCGATTCCGACAGGTTTCCCGCCTCTCTGCGGCTGTCACGCTTCGCCTTCGCCTCCTTCATCTTCTCCTGATAGGCGGCGATGGTTCGCTTCCGCTCCTCCTGCAGTTGCTGGATCAGGGTTCTGGCTTCCTTCATCCTTTCATCCTTCTCCAGGTAGCTGATGCTCAGGTTGATATGTGAGATTTCCGCCTCGTGGGTCTTGAAGTATCCGTCGGGCTGGAGATAGTCGAATACGGCAGGCACGAAGTCCTCCCAGTCGCTTCTTCCGCCAATCTGTCCGCTGTAGGCAGCCAGGTATCCCCATTTCGGGTCATCGTCATCGGCAGCCTGATATTCCCTTTTCGGGTCATCGGCATCTGTTTTTACATTTTCAACGATGAGCACGCCAAACATTTTGCCGCGTGCAATCTCTTCCTGCCAGTCTTTTCGTCTGGCAAGCATCTCCTGCACTTCCCTGCACGCCTGGATGCAGAGCGGATGCGGTTCGTAATCCAAAGGATTGTTCATCCTTGCAGGAACATTTACTGAAGTATGATGGAATGGATGGAAAATCATGCTGCAAAGTTACAAAAAAAATGCAGAAGTCTTGGTTTATCCACAGAAAAATCTTACTTTTGCACCATTAAAGGAAAAATTAAGATATGCAAACGAAAAATAACAATATATTCTACCATCTGGTAGCCTTCCTGACGGTGGCGATCTGGGGAACCACCTTCGTTTCCACCAAGGTGCTGATGCTGAACGGGCTTTCTCCTGCTCAGATCTTCACCCTGCGTTTCAGCATCGCCTACGTGCTGATGCTGGCGTTCAATCATCGCCGTCTCTTTGCCGATTCCTGGCAAGATGAGGCTAAGATGGCGCTGCTGGGCATTACGGGCGGTTCACTCTATTTCTGCAGCGAGAATGAGGCGATGAACTTTACCACCACCACCAATACCTCGCTCATTGTCTGTTCGTGTCCGCTCTTTGCCACCCTGCTGGTTCGTCTGGTCTATAAGGATTCCAACCGCATTCATATCGTCCAGCTGCTGGGTTCTCTTCTGGCATTTGTGGGTATGATCATCGTGGTATTGAACGGAAGGTTTGTGCTTCATCTTTCTCCGGTGGGCGATGCATTGGCGTTTACGGCGTGTATGTGCTGGGCGATTTATTCGCTGCTGATGAAGTCAACCACGGGCGATTACAGCCCTGCATTCATCACCCGCAAGGTGTTTTTCTATGGTGTTCTTACCATCTTGCCTTATTATATCTTCATTCCGGGTTTTCCTCCGCTCGAGGTATTCACCCGTCCCCAGGTATTCGGCAATCTGCTCTTTCTGGGCTGCCTTGCCTCTATGATCTGCTTCCTCACGTGGAACTGGTGCATTTCAAAACTGGGCACGGTAAAGGCTACCAACTGGGTCTATTTCAACCCGATAACCACGATGATTTTTGCCTCGTGGGTGCTTGGCGAGCAGATTACCCCCTATTTCCTTGCCGGTGCCGCCTGCATCCTGATAGGAATGTATGTGGCGGATAAGAAAACGAGAGGGGAGCAGTAATCTCCCCGAAATACCAACCTATCAATAAACGATTTTATGGTAAAACTGAAACTTTATATCTGGCTATTGTTGATGGGATGCATGATGCTGCTGGCAGCGTGCTCCGGAAAGAAACAAGAGGATGACTCCTGGTACAGACCCATCGATGAGTTTGTAACCCAGCACCAGCAGATGATGCAAAGCCAGCCCGACTCGATGATTCTGCATGTCAGGAACCTGAAATGCGGAGGCAAACCGGAACTGGTGGAGCAATGGAAAAGACTGATTGTGGCAAAATGCTGTTATCTGAAGGGTGCCGACCCCGAATGCCAGTCGCTTATCGACTCGGTGAACAGCTATTGCCGTCAGAATCCCGACTTGGAAACCACTTTCAAGATACAGTCGTATGCAGATAATCTTCAAGGCGTGCTGCTGCAGGCTGTGGGCAAGCGTGAACCCGCCCGCACTTATTACATCAGGGCTTATCATGAATTGATGAAGCTGGATAACCACAATGATGCCATCGATATCTGCATCAATATAGCCGATGCTTCCCGGCAGTTGGGTAAACTGGCGGATGCTTCCTCATGGTATCGCCGTGCCAATTTCCTGGCAGATTCCCTGGATTTGCATGAAGCACAGAACAGTATCCTGGCAGGATTGGGACAGGTGTATAACGACCTGCGCAACTATCAGTTGGCGCATTTTTATTTCCGCAAGGCAGAGCGCCAATATCCGCCCAAGAATCCTAAGGATGCCCATTTCTTCTATAACAGCTGGGGAAATGTGTATAGCAGTCAGGAAAAGCCGGCTGAGGCTTTGAAGTGCTTTCTCAAGGCGCAGGAGGCAGCCAGGCAGATGGGACAGCCTTTCATGACGGCGGTGGTGGATGCCAACCTGGGACAGACTTATCTGGAGCTCAACCGCCTGGATTCTGCCCAGAAATATCTGACTAATACCACGAAATTCTTCTTCGTACAACCCAATATGCAGAACGACCTGCAATTCTATATTGATGGCTTGAATGCCGCCCTGGCGCTGAAGCAGAACCGCCTGGATAAGGCTTCGGCGATATTGAGCAAGCCATACGACCTCTCAAAGATGTCGCCCAACTATCTTTATCTCTATCACAAGGGATGGGCAGATTTTTATGAGCGGAAGAGTCAGTTTGCCAAGGCGCTGCAGTATCAGAAACTGATGAAGCAATACGATGACTCGCTGCGCAACGCCACGATGGTATCCAATGTGCAGGAGAACGAGCTGCGATTCAAGCAGGATACAGCCATCGTCCGACGCGACCTGACCCTTCAAAGTACGCAGGCTGAGGCAAAATCCTCCCGACTGATTCTGCTCCTGGTCATCGGTTTGCTGGTGGTGGGCGTGTTGGCGCTGGTGGTGTTCTATCGCTATAAGTCGTTGCGCCACAAGCATCAGCATCGTGAGGAGATGAACCGCATGATGGCGCTGAAGATGGAGAATGTGCGCAATCGCTTCTCGCCTCACTTCGTGTTCAATGTGCTCAACATCTTTATCTCTAATCTGCCCAAGGGTGTCAACGTGAAGCCGCTGCGCCTCCTGATACAGGTGCTCCGAGCCAATCTGCTTACCTGCGATCAGGTGGCAGTAAGCCTGGAGGATGAGTTGCAGATGGTGATGAGCTATTCTTCTCTTCGCCACGAAACCAATCCGTGGCTTCCGATGCCCCGTTTTGACATTGCCAAGGAGGTGGATATGACGCTGATGCTGCCTTCTATGATTATCCAGATTCCTGTGGAGAATGCCCTGAAGCATGCTTTCGTGGGAATGGAAGAATCGGGAGAGAAGCCGCAGCTCGATGTGAAAATCTGGGTGGAAGACGGCATGCTCCGCATTGATGTCATCGACAATGGCTGTGGTGGCGCAGGTGCCTTGGCTGGTATGGGTAGAAAGAAGGCTAATGCTGCGGCAAGCACGGGCACGGGTTTGAGAATCCTGAACAGCACCATCGAGATGCTCAATGCAGGAAATGCACGCAAGCTGTATTTCAGGATGCGGAGCCGTACGGGTGAAGCTGATGACGGAAGTGACCGGCAGAAAGGAATGTGTGTAAGCATCGGAGTACCTTGCAAATACGATTACAGCGTATGCCTGTAGATTGTGGGGGAGACTCCTTTCATAAATATGTAAAAAATGGAATAATATGCAAACGGATCAAGATAAAATCAAGGTGGTGATAGTGGATGATGAGCCACAGAGCATCCTGAAGTTGGAGGACGATCTGGCAGCCTTGGACGATTTCGAGGTGATTGCCACTTCCTCTTCGGCGATGTCGGCAAAGACCTTGGTGATGAGCATGCAGCCTGATGTGCTGTTCATAGATATAGAAATGCCGGGACAGACGGGTTTCGAGGTGTTGCAATCTCTGAAGGATGAGATGCCGGGAGACCTCATCGTGGTGTTTTATAGCGCCTTCGATAAGTATATGATAGATGCGCTGCGTGCTTCTGCCTTCGATTTCCTGCTGAAACCTTATCAGCAGGAAGAGTTGGAACTGATAGTGGGACGTATTCGCCAGAAGATGGAAGGGGGAGAGGGTTCATCCTCTTCATCTTCATCTCTTGATTCATCCTCTTCCTCTTCATCCTCCTATCAGAATTCTCAGGATCTGACGGGCTTGAATGGCTTGTTGGGAACATCGGGCAAGCGCCTTGCCGTTCAGACCATTTCGGGGTTGCTGATGGTGAAGCCCGATGATGTATTCTGCTGTGTCTTTGATGAGGATACCCATCTTTGGCATCTGAGGTTGGCTAACGGTCAGATTCATAAATTGAAGAAGCAGACCACGGCGAAGTCTGTTCTCTCCCTGTCTCCATCGTTGGTTCAGGTCCGTCAGGATTGCATCATCAATCTCGACTACCTCATCAGCATCGAGAACTACACGCTTCGCTGCATCTTCTCTCCTCCTTTCGACCAGGAGAACATCATTGTTTCCCGCCGCTGCTACAAGGCGGTGAAGGAGAAGCTGGAGATATTGTGATGGCTTGGGCGCAAAGATACGGTTACTTGGGTCGATTGTGGATATTTGCAAAAAAAAGAAGTTACGGAGAATATGAATGATCTCCGTAACTTTTTTCATTCTTGCTTTTTACTTATCGGGCACTACTTATTGAACAACCCTGGAATCGTATATCCCCATGCGTTGGCATAATGGTATGTATTCAGGAAATTTGTGCTTCCGTATCTTAGTCCATTTGTTAAAGGCATGATATAATAATCTGAGTCTGAAAATGATGTAACATTAGCAGCCACATATAGAGTTGTTGTCGGGAGAGCTAGATAATAATAGTGATTCCTCAGATAATTTAAATCATTTTGAAGTGATTTCTCAGATTCATAGATGGCTTCTATGCATACGATAGACCCCGAGTATGGTTCGTAATGGTATTGTAGTTCTTGCGCACAAGGTTCCGATTCGGGCTTCTTATATGCAATGACACTTAATCCATATCCGATTTCGTCTCTGTCTAGATGAAGGTAATTATTACCATATTTTTTTATGATAGAAGCTATGTTTGAGTTTACTTCTGAAGCATGACGACTAACGCCGTTGTTAACATTGATTCTTATGGCAAGTTTCCTGTCACCATCCTTGGCAATGATGAAAGTAGTACCAATTCCCGTACTGGTTATTATGCCTTCGTTGTTTACGGAAGCAATATTCTGATTAAGACTTTCGTATTCGTTTGCATTGAAATCAGCATTGAAATCAGCATTGAAATCTGTCACAATATCCTTTATGCCCAGCTTTTCATCCATGAATAAGTTATAGCTATCGGCTACTCTTATGTATGTATCATGGCTGTGAAGCTGTTTGTCGTACATTTTTAGAGAATATGCATCAACATCTTCTATTGTATAATTATTTGTTTTAATGGTTTGGCTACTGAGATATGTTACTCGTGATTCCAAGTTCTTGGTGCTTCTTGAGAAAGTCCATATACCACTGCCTATTTCGGAAATGTAATTGTTTTCACCTGGATAACGGTACAGATACGTTTCCAAAGTGGAATTCGAATGCAGGGTGAGATTCGTAACGTACGATTTATTGATGTCTTCATAAAAAAGCCATTCTCCAATAATATCTGTTGCGTTATATGGCGTTTCATTATTGAAATCATCATTGTTACATCCTGTAAAAATGAAAGCAATGACGAAAAGTATTAAATATTTTTTCATAAGCATTTTTATTTAGAATATTGTAACCCAAATTTCCCATTCTCAAAACGAATGACGTTTATCCAGACAGCAGGTCTCATATTCCAGGTGTCTTTTTTGTTGAAATATGTCGTAATTCCATTTCCATCTGTAGAAGAGAAGTAATTGGTATTCAGCCATCTGAACAAGTCATTGCTGGTAATGTGATCCTTGGCTTCTAATTTTATCCATAAGATTTCTCCAGTTATTGTATTGTAACGTACGAGAATGCGGTCAAAGATTTTGTTACCGGCGATTTTTGCGTCGGTATATCCTGGGTTCTGCACTAATATTTCGGAGCCTTCCGGAAGTATTAATTCATTACTGCGGAGATAGATGGCTTCATCATACTCATCATAGTCTATCGATTTAATCGCATAGAATATCATTCTCTTGAGAGTGTCTATGGCACATTCGTATGTTCTTTGCCCTATCTCTTTCGTGTACGTTATTCCATTTTCATTATTCTCCAGATAAGTATAGTTATGGTCTATATATTCTTTGAATTTAGCCATGTTTACAGACGGCCAATAAGTAACGCCAATACCGCGTAGGCGATTTTTTGCGTTGAAGTCAAAAACGATTTGTTTTATCTGGTCGCTGCCATAAACATAATTCAGTTGTCCGGAGGTGGTGGAATTAAGTCCAGGCAGGTAGTTGCTGCCGTATTTCTCTATGATAGAATCTTTTGGCATCCAGATATCCTCGATAAAATCAGGGGTTATTTTGTCGTTGTCCGTAACCTTGATTTTGATAACTACATCATTGTTCTTGCAATGCCCGGTTATGTAGGCGATACCAATGTTGGTAGCTTTGATCATTCCATTTTCTGAAACAGTAGCAACAAGATTTGAGGAAGACGTAAAACTGTCTGGTTTCCCATAAATGTCATGATCTTTGAATAATATGGTTTCCCCCTTGCTAATCGTGCAACTGTCTGTGATAAGGTTGAAAGTGCGTGTGGTAAGATCGAACTTACTGACTAGTTTCAGCTTGCTGCCTTCTCTGGTGAATGTAACGGGATCCAGCCAGCCATAGTTGTTGTCAGTAATCTTTTGTCCCATGCGCAGATTGTTGTCTGATATATGGTATATGCCGGTTCCTTTTTCTTCTGTGGCCTTTACATCCAGGATATTGGGCATATCTATAGCTTCAAAGCTATAGGTGCCATCATGATGATAATTATAGATGATACGTTCGATTTGGCTGCCATCACTATCTTCGTAATACCAACTTCCAATAATTTCAGATTGGTTGGGACTTGCCTGAAACTCTTCTTTTTCATCGACACTGCAGGATAGCAGCATCAATGAAGAAAGAACAGTAAGCAGATATCTATTGATATGTCTTTTCATACTCCTTGCTTTTATAAGTGTTAATATCTGAGAATATAAGCTACTTTTACCTCAAGGCTATGCATCTTGAACTTATAGCCTTTCATATTGTTGCTGCCGGTTTCCTGCAGCACTGGCAGGCGATTTCCGTCAAAGAATTCTTCATTAGCCATATTGGACAGCATTAAATTGTAGTTGGCTCCCAGTTGTATGCCTCTCAGTTCGTAAGCTACGCCAAATCGCAATCCATAGTTGATGCGCTTGAATGGGGATTTTGAATAGCCTGAACTATAGTCGTTGCTATAATCCATATCGCCATTCTTGCCAACTGTAGTCCAGCTGTGCAATTTTCCATACATATCTATATCACCGCTATATACTAAACTCTTTACAGCATCTCCAGCTTCCTCGTTCAGCCAGAAATCGCCCAGGCGTTCATGTTCTTTTCCCTTGGCATCGTAAGATCCGCTCAGCTTCATTTTTGAAGAAAGTCCATAGTTCACGTAACCTCCTGCATTGATGTGCAGGCTACCTTGTTTGCTGAGTACAAATCTGTAGGATAACAATACTGGTATTTCCAGTGTATGCATTGTATATTCTTCCTTGAACTTATACACTAAGTTGCCTATAGAAATTGCCTGTGCCGTAGAAGCGAAAATATAGTCGGAATATTGTCCGTTTGTTTCATTTTTCCAACTGTAGTAATTATAGTTCACTCCGCTCGTCAAATACAGGTTCTTGTACAGTCTCAGGTCTGCCAGCAATCCAACGGTGAATCCGGTAGCGCTCTTGTAGCTTGCGTTCTCTTCTGAGTTGCCTTTGCCATAGTTGATGGCACTTCCTGTGAATCCGCCACCTGATGAGGCGGAGATGCTTGGCATAACGTAACCTGCTGATATGCCGAAAGATAATTTTCTTCCACCCAACTGCCTGTTGTAGAACAAACTGTCTGCGAATGATGTCAAGGTGCAAGTGATGGTCTTGTTTTCAGCTTCTTGCACTCTGATTAATGTATCGATAGGATAGTACTTCTCCTTTTCAATGTGTACTTGATAGTTTCCTGGATCCAGGCGGTCGCTCTTGTATGGCGAAGTACCTACTTCCTTACCATTCATGAAGACTTTGAATCCCTGTTCTGGAAGTGTAAACAAATCGAAGGTACCAAAAAGTGGATGAAGCTTGGCATCTTTTCTAACCACTTCGCTGCCCAATTCAAATTCCCCTTCTTGTGGGGCATATCTGTCGGCTGTGATTTTGTAGGTATGCTTGCCTTTGCTCATCATGGCTGCAAATACACCATTCTCGGTCTTCATTTCCATACCATCGATAAATACAGATGCGTCGTCTGGATTGTGAGTTAAAACAAACATCTGGGTGCTGCTGTTGGCTGCCACAGCTTCACCGGTGGCGTAATTTTTCAAGCGAAGCTCATAGACTACGCCTTCGTCAATATTGTCGGCATACTGATACATCAGCGGGAAATAGCCTTCGTGAGTAAACGAGAGGCTGCGTGCTCCGTAAGGTACGTAAATCCATAACTCGCCATTGTGCTGCTCTTTTTGGATAATTCCCAAGGCATCTGCACGTACGTCGAGGTCTTTTAAATTGGTGATAACTCGAATCAAGGCACAAAGCTTGCCCTCGTCATTGTCTTTTACGGGCTTGGTGACTCTAGCGGTTAAGTCGTTTTCCAGACGGGTAAATTTTGTAACGTCCATGGTGGACTGACCCATGACGCTTGCTGCAATCATTGTTGCCAAAGTTAGGATAAAAAATCTTAGATGTTTCATAAAGCTTTACTTTTGCGGGTTTATATTTTTTTTTGATTATAACTGGAAGTCCTGCATGCCGATTCTGCCGTCACGTATGGTAGGATCCTTGTCCGGCTGCCAGGTTCTTACGTGGATAATTGGAAATTTGGTATTGGCAAAGTCAATGAGCAGGAAAAGATAGCCTGTGTCACCATACGATGATGAATAGTAGTCCTGCTTGATTTGGATGCCATAGATGTTGGGATTGGATGCCGAGCGGCGAATGATGTTGTCGGCAAAATGAATGTTTACATATTCGTTGCTGGCGAAGCATGCTTTCAAGTTCTTCATATATTGTGCCTTGGTTTGGCGAGTATATTTCACGTGCCTTAAGTTGGTCGGTCCTACCTCCTTGTTACCGGTACTCTTTACATAGGAGCCTGTTATGATCAAGGCATCATTAGAGAATATGCTGCTGATATAGTCGAGACGTTTCAGGGCATAGGCGGTCTTGTAACTTTCCAGGAAGTTGACCATCACCATGCGTGCTTCATCACTCCAGGCTCCGCGCTGCATAATGTCATTGACGGCTGTTTTGTTGAGACCGAAGGCTAGTTCCGTAATTTTTCCTTCTTTTGACAAGTGGAATACTACGTCTTCAACAAAGGTGCGGCGATTGCCGTTGAACGAGAAACTCATAGGGAAGCTGCGGCACACGATATCGCCGTCTCCTTTTTGAAACGTAAGTTGTGGGGCACGAAGCAGTTTTGCCTTTCCGTAATGTATAAGTTTGTCGAACATCGCATATCCTTCTGGTGTAAAATGTTCTTTTATGCTTGTGTAATTCTTTTGCCGGATGGCAAGTTCTACTTTCTGCATCGTGGAAAGATAAGGTGTAACTTCGTCTCCCTGAAGAGAGTTGGGTATTGCCTCTAATATGGTTCCACTTCCTGCATTGTAAGCTGTGGCTGCTGATGCAACTATGGCACGGGCTTCATTGTTGATGGCAGGCGTTGCTTTCACCTCTTTGTCTCTTTCGAGCTTGAGTCGGGCGGTGCGGAATGGTACGGCAGTTGTATTGTCAAGTACCTCACGCAGTTCCCGGTCGTAGTTGGCTTCATCCTCGCAAATATATTCGGCATGGATGTCCAGCTTGCTGAGATTGAGGCTTGTTGGCACTGTGATGTCACCTGTTCCATCTTTGGCTGAACAGACATCCGATCGCCTGTTGCCGTCATAGTAAGTGTAGTTGAAGTTGACGGCAGGCTTTCCTTTATAGGCTACGTTGAGAAGGATCGTTCTCTCATCCCCGTTATCCTCCATCGCTTCTGTTTTGAGCGTGATGTGATTCAGAATGTCGTTTACGTTTTTCGAGATGAGTGGCATAAGCAGTTGCTCGCCGCTGAATCCCAGCCTGATTTTCATCTCACTGCCATCAGGAAGGCTTCTCAGCAGTGCCAAGGCTGCATAATAGCTGCTTAGGGCATCGGCTACCTTACCGTCTTTCTCATATTTTTCAGCATTCGAAGCATATTCTAATACTTTCATTTTGCGTTGTTCGAAAATCTTGTCGAGATCCGATTTCAATATGTAACGAAGCACAGTGGCATTGGGCTCGTCTTCAATGACTAACTCTGTTGCGTTTCGAAGTGTGGTATGCGAATAGGTCTTGATGATGCTGTTCACTTGGGAGTTGGTCTTTACATCTTGTCCTTTTGTCTCTTGCTGCATTAGATAGTTGAAGTTTGATTCTACCTGCGTTGAAATCTGGCTGGCAAGAGCTGCAAGTGCATTGTTGCTGGCTTGCCTCAAAGTATTGCCATGTCCCAATCCACAGATATAGTTCTCGTCAGCTTGCAGCTGCAGTGCCCGCTTGGAGTTCTCCTTGTTTACTTGCCCTATGCTGCACAGGGTATAAAGTAAAAGACAAATCACA
>ERZ1024465.11-NODE-11-length-15154-cov-5.548050_pt1 | contig 15154 bp, 10 predicted proteins | sample MGYA00520804_ERZ1024465 | MGnify/ENA primary metagenome ERZ1024465 (study PRJEB33242, sample SAMEA3444305) | Homo sapiens | biome: Host associated; feature: Gastrointestinal tract; material: Stool | place: Uganda | collected 2011-01-01 ...
GGTTATCGCAGCGCTGACACTTCAGCTGGTTTGCTTGAAACCAAAGACTGATAACTTAGAATAATAAATAGTAACAAAGAAAATTTAACTAACTTATATATATATAATTATGGAAAAGATCATTGGACTTATCGATGCACCGTTTACTCCTTTTTATGCTAACGGTGATGGGAACTTGGAACCAATCGAGGCTTATGCCAAGATGCTTCAGAAGAACGGTCTGAAGGGTGTGTTTATCAATGGTTCATCAGGCGAGGGCTATATGTTGACCACCGAGGAGAGAATGCTCCTTGCTGAGAGATGGGTAGCCGTAGCTCCAAAGGACTTCAAGATTATCGTTCATGTAGGCAGCTGCTGCCTCCGTGAGAGCCGTCGCTTGGCTGAGCATGCGCAGAAGTTGGGTGTTTGGGGTATCGGTTCAATGGCACCTCCATTCCCACATATCGGCCGCATCGAGGAACTGGTGAAGTATTGCGAGGAGATTGCTTCTGCAGCTCCTGAGCTTCCTTTCTACTACTATCATATTCCTGCATTCAATGGCGCTTATCTGCCAATGCTCGATCTGTTGAAGGCTGTAGATGGACGCATTCCTAACTTCGCTGGTATCAAATATACCTTCGAGAGCCTGTATGAGTACAACCAGTGCCGTCTCTACAAAAACGGTAAGTACGATATGCTCCATGGTCAGGATGAGACGATTCTCCCTAGCCTGGCTCAGGGCGGTGCACAGGGTGGTATCGGTGGTACAACCAACTACAACGGTAAGGAGTTGGTAGGCATCATCGAGGCTTGGAAGAACGGCGACATCGAGACAGCCCGTGAGAAGCAGAACTTCGCTCAGGAGGTTATCAACGTCATCTGTCACTACCGTGGCAACATCGTTGGCGGTAAGCGTATCATGAAGTTGATGGGCTTCGACCTGGGTCCAAATCGTACTCCATTCCGCAACATGACCGATGAGGAGGAGCAGGCAATGAAGAAAGAGTTGGAAGCTATCCACTTCTTCGAGCGTTGCAATCAGTTTTAAGTAAAATCCACTAGAACCAGTAAGAATGAACATAAAAGAATATATTAAGCAGTGGGCTGAATCTTATATGACTGATCTGACAGAGAACATCATGCCATTCTGGATGGAGCATGGATGGGATAAGGTAAACGGTGGTGTTTACACTTGTCTTGATAGAGATGGAAGTCTGATCGATACCACCAAGTCTGTGTGGTTTCAGGGTCGATTCGCCTTTATATGCGCCTATGCATATAATAATGTAGAGAAGAACCCGATGTGGCTGGAGGCTGCGAAGAGCACGCTCGACTTCATCGAAAGCCATTGTTTCGACGAGAATGGAAGAATGTACTTCTCTGTTACAGCCGAAGGCAAGCCATTGCGCATGCGTCGCTATGTATTCTCTGAGACATTCGCAGCCATTGCGATGTCAGAGTATGCTTTGGCTACCGGCGAGCAGAAATATGCAGAACGTGCCCTCCAGATTTTCAAGGACACCCAGCGTTTCCTCACCACACCAGGTATCCTGGCTCCAAAGTTTGAGGAATCTGTTCAGTTGCAGAGCCATAGCATCATCATGATCCTCATCAACGTGGGTTCATGCATCCGCAAGGTTATCAACGACCCTAAGCTCACCGAGCAGATTGATGAGTCAATCGCCAAGCTGAAGAAGTACTTCATCCACCCAGAGTTCAAGTGTCTGCTGGAGACCGTAGGAATGAACGGTGAATTTGTGGATACCTGTATGGGTCGCACTATCAACCCAGGTCATTGCATCGAGACTTCATGGTTCATCATGGAAGAGGCAAAGCAGAGAGGCTGGGACAAGGAGATAACCGAAATGGCGCTGCAGATCTTCGACTGGTCTTGGGACTGGGGATGGGACAAGCAGTATGGCGGCATCATCAACTTCAGAGACTGCAGGAATCTTCCTTCGCAGGATTATTCTCAGGATATGAAGTTCTGGTGGCCACAGACCGAAACCATCATCGCTTCGCTCTATGCTTACCTTGCGACAGGTGATGACGAGTATATCTACAAGCATCAGCGCATCAGCGAGTGGACCTACGCCCACTTCCCAGATGCCGAGTTCGGCGAGTGGTATGGTTATCTTCACAGAGACGGTACCGTGGCACAGCCTGCCAAGGGTAATCTCTTCAAGGGTCCGTTCCACATTCCGAGAATGATGATCAAGGCATACTCTCTGTGTCAGGAGATTTTGAACAAGGAAGTATAACTGAACAAAAAATGAGAAGTATGATTTTTTCAGCAAATATAAGCAAGGCATTGTGTATCGCTACTATGGGTATTACCCTGATGATGCCTGCACAGGTTGCTGCTGCAACCCCAGAAATGGCAGTTGAGGCTCAGGCTGTGAGCGCTCAGGACGGCATCACCGTCTTCCCTAACAAGGAAGCGCAGTATCGTATTCCTGCCATTGTAGAATGTAAGTCGGGAAAGTTGATTGCCTTTACCGATCATCGTTATCACAACAAGGATATTGGTGGCGGCCGTCATCTCGACATCGTGATGAAGACCAGTATGGACAAGGGCGCTACCTGGAGCTCTCCAGAGCAGATGGTGGCAAAGGGTGGAAACGGTATTGCTACCAGTTTCGACTGTGCCCATGGCGATGCGGCTGTCGTAGTAGATAAGAAGAGTGGCAGAATCCTCCTGATGTGTGCATCGGGTGGTATCGGCTACTGGGAATCTAAGCGTGGTAATCTCCTGATGATGGGTAGATACTACAGCGACGACGAGGGTAAGACATGGTATGGCGAGGAAGTGACCAAGCAGATCTACGACCTCATGCCAGAAGTGGAATCTGCCTTTTTTACCAGTGGTAGAATCTGCCAGAGCAAGCAGATCAAGGTAGGCAAGTACTATCGTGTCTATACCGTGTTGTGTACCCGCAGCGGAAACCGTATTCTCTATAGCGATGACTTCGGTCAGACCTGGAAGGTATTGGGCAAGAATGTAGCCGAGGCTGCTCCTTATGGAGATGAGGCTAAGGTTGAAGAGTTGCCAGACGGCAATGTGTTGCTCAGCAGCCGTGCGATGGGTGGACGCCACATCAATATCTATACTTATGAGGATAAGAAGACAGCCACAGGTTCTTGGGGCAAGGTAATAGCTTCTGATGCCAAGAATATGGGTGTTGCTGCTCACAAGAACTCTTGCAATGGCGAGGTTCTCATGGTGGATGCCAAGAAGAATGGCAAGAAAGTAAAGCTGTTGCTTCAGAGTGTTCCGGTAGGTCCAGGCCGTAACAACGTAGGTATCTACTACAAGGCATTGGAGACTCCTGCTGATTATGCTACTCCAGAGGCGATTGCCAAGAACTGGGAAGGCTGCTATCAGTTGAGCAATACCACATCGGCTTACTCAACCATGGTTCAGGGCAAGAATGGAAGCATCTACTTCCTCCTGGAGGAGAATGCCTTTAAGAATCCGAAGACACAGACGGATGACTATTACGACATTCGATTCTATGACCTGAGCATTGAGCAGATAACGAACCATAAATACAAATAGCTGAACTTTCGAAACTTGAATTAAAGTATTATAAGATCGGTTTATATATATGTTGTATGGTAAGTTAAAGTTTCCTAGTAGAGTGTTGGCAGCAGTTTTGCTGTCGGCACTCTCGATGGGGCTCCAGACTGTAAATGCAGCCCCAAAGAAAAAAGCTGCTCCAAAAGTAAAGGTGGCTTGTGTTGGTAACAGTATTACCTATGGTACGGGTATTCAGGATAGAGAACATTTCTCTTATCCTGTACAACTTCAGAAGATGTTGGGCGACAAGTACCTGGTAGGTAACTTCGGTAAGCCGGGTGCTACCCTGTTGAGGCATGGACACCGTCCGTACATGCAGCAGGAAGAGTACAGACAGGCAATGGCGTTCAAGGGCGATATTGCTGTCATCCATTTGGGTATCAATGATACGGACCCAAGAAACTGGCCTAACTATCGTGATGAGTTCGTGAAAGATTATCTTTCCCTGATGGACTCTCTGCGTTCCGTGAATCCGAAGGTACGTTTTATTCTGGCTCGAATGACTCCGATTGCCCACCGCCATCCCCGTTTTATCTCGGGCACCAAGCAGTGGCATGATGAAATACAGGATGCTATCCAGGTGGTAGCAAAGGTGAGCGGAGCGGAAGTGATTGATTTCCATGCTCCTCTCTATCCTTATCCTAATCTGTTGCCGGATGCCATCCATCCGAATGCGGAAGGTGCCGGCATCCTGGCGAAAACCGTTTATGGCGGTATTACCGGAAATTATGGTGGATTGCAACTCTCCGGTCTCTATACGGATAATATGGTATTGCAGCGCAATGTGCCGCTCGATATCCATGGCATCGCCAATACGGGCGACCAGGTAACGGTGAGCATTGCCGGACAGAAGGCTTCTACTGTAGTCAACAACCGTGGCGAATGGAGCGTAGTGCTGCAGCCGCTGCCAGTGGGCACCGACTATACGCTCACCATTCAGGCTGGCAAGCAGAAGAAAGAGTTCCGCCATGTGGCTGTAGGTGAGGTCTGGTTGTGTTCGGGTCAGTCGAATATGGCATTCCGATTGAATCAGGCTGTTACCGGCAAGAAAGACATCGCTCAGGCTGATGACCCTGATTTCCGTCTTTTCGATATGAAGGGAAGATGGGAGACATACGATGTGGCATGGCCGGCATCCTGTCTGGATTCTCTGAATCATCTGCAGTATTTCAAGAATACTACCTGGAAGAAGGTTTCTCCGGAAACTGCAGCCCAGTTCTCTGCCGTAGCTTATTATTATGGTAAGATGTTGCGGGATAGCCTGAAGGTGCCTGTGGGATTGATCTGTAATGCCATCGGCGGTGCTCCTACGGAAGCCTGGGTAGATAGAAATACCTTGGAAACCCAGTTCCCGGCTATCTTGAGAGACTGGTTGCACAATGACTTTATCCAGGATTGGGTAAGAGGCAGGGCTGCCAGGAATCTCACCCACGATGCTACCCATCTCGGTCGTCATCCATACGAACCATGCTATCTCTACGAGAGCGGTATCCTGCCTTTGCAGCAATATCCTATCAAGGGAGTAATCTGGTATCAGGGTGAATCGAATGCCCACAATATGGATGCTCACGAAAAACTCTTCCATCTGTTGGTAGATAGTTGGAGAAGCAATTGGAAGAATCCTCAGATGCCTTTCTATTTTGTACAGTTGTCCAGTCTGAACCGTCCTTCCTGGACCTGGTTCCGTGACAGTCAGCTCCGATTGATGAAATCCATCCCGAATACCGGAATGGCGGTGTCTTCCGATCAGGGAGATTCGCTCGATGTGCATCCTACGAACAAGCAGCCGGTGGGTGAGCGCCTGGGGCGCTGGGCTTTGAACCAGACCTATGGTCATAGTGTAACTCCATCAGGTCCTATATATAATAAGGTGGTAAGAGAGGGCGAGTCGCTGGTGGTCTCATTTACCTATGGCGATGGTCTCCGTACTTCCGACGGCAAGGCTCCATCCTGCTTCGAGATGGCAGAGGAAGATGGTCTCTTCTATCCTGCACAGGTGAAGATTGAGGGAAACAAGGTTCGACTCACTTCACCAGAACTCAAGAAGCCGAGATTTGTAAGATATGCATGGCAACCTTTCACACGTGCCAATCTGGTAAACCAGGAAGGTTTGCCGGCATCTACATTCCGGGGAGAAATCAAAACGAGCATCAAGTCCCTGTCTGGCTTCCCTTCTGGTGAGGCTGGCTACGAGCTCGGTGTCTCAGCTTGTTATTCCGGATTCATCGGCGACTACCTGATAGTGGCTGGTGGCTGCAATTTTCCTGAACCTGGAAAGAAGAAGTACTATTCGGGTATCTATGCTGTGAAAGTGACAGGCAACGAGGAAACCTTACATTGGAAGATGATAGGCCACTTGCCTGAACCTGCGGCTTATGGTGGAGTAGTAACCTCTGGTGATAGCCTGGTTTTGGTTGGTGGATGCAATACCGAACATAGTCTGAAAACCGTCTTGAGTATCCACTTGGACAAGAAGACCGGCAAACCGGTTTTGAAATCCTTGCCAGCCCTGCCTTGTACGGTAGATAATATGGGTGTCTGTCTGATGGACAATCGCCTGTTTGTTGTGGGGGGCAATCAGGATGGTCATCCTTCCGCTTCCGTTCTCACCTGTGAACTCGGAAAGAGTCTGGAATGGAATAGAGAGACGGAAATGATTGGCGAACCGAGAGTTCAGCCGGTCTGCGCTGCCTATGATGGCAAGCTCTATGTCTGGGGCGGCTTCTATCAGAATGGTAAGTCAAGCATCGTTGCCACATCGGGATTGCGTTATCGTCTCTATGGCAAATGCTGGAATTCGCTTCCGGCACCGCGTGATGACGAAGGCAAGGAACTCACCTTGACGGGAGCTACTGCCATGTTGGCTGTGGCTCCAGACGGTGAAGCCCAGATTATCTGCGCCGGAGGCGTGAATCATGATATCTTCTGGGATGCCATCAGTGGAACCTATTCCAAGGTGGCACAAGCTGATTATTTGAAGAAGGACATTTCGTGGTATCAGTTCAACGGTTTTCCTTTGACATATCAACTGAAAACTGAACGCTGGGAAATTCTTTCCCACCAAACCCCTCTACTGGCTAGAGCGGGAGCCCAAGTGGCAATGCGAAAACATACATTATATTATATTGGCGGTGAATTGAAGCCTGGTCTTCGTTCACCCGGTATAGTTCAGTTAGATTTACGTTAATTAATGATTCTACCAGTGTGGTATGATAGTCTGGTGAGGCTTCATCCACACTGGTTTTTCTATTTTATAAAGGTTTGTTGCAAAATGAAAGTTAAAACCCTTGTTTTTCTTTTATTTTGTATTGTGTTTCTTAAAATGAGTTATCAAATAGAAAGTAAACTAAAATAATAAAAGCAAAAAGTAAGTAAATGACTATTTAATTAATCAAATTGTCGTATCTTTGCACTCGAAAACGAACAATATGTAATTTAAATAATAGGAGAGATTAACATGAAAAAGATCGAAGCAATTATCCGCAAGACGAAATTTGAGGATGTAAAGGAAGCTTTGCTTGCCGCCGACATTGAGTGGTTCTCTTACTACGATGTAAGAGGAGAGGGCAAGATGCGACAGGCTCGTATCTATCGTGGTGTCATGTATGATACCAGCAGTATTGAGCGAGTGTTGTTGAATGTTGTCGTGCGCGACAAGAACGTAGAGAAAACAATTCATGCCATCCAGGAGGCAGCCCGTACCGGCGAGATTGGTGATGGTCGAATCTTTGTAATTCCTGTAGAGGATACCGTAAGAATCCGTACAGGTGAAAGAGGCGACATCGCTCTTTATAATGCGGAGCAGGAAAAATAAGATGTGGAAGGGAGGAGAGAGATTAGTTTTCAGATTGTATCAACACTTTAAAGATTTTGTGTTATGAGTGTACAGGATTTAGGAATTTCATTAGATACCGTATGGATGCTCTTGGCAGCCATGTTGGTCTTTTTCATGCAGCCGGGATTCGCCCTCTGCGAGGCGGGCTTTACCCGTAGTAAAAACACCGCGAACATCTTGTTTAAGAACTTCGTTGACTTTATGGTCGGTTCGGTTCTTTTCTGGTTCATAGGTTTTGGATTTATGTTTGGTAGCGATGGTGCCGGATTCATCGGTATGCCTAACTTCGGCGATTTGTCTTTCTATCATGGCGATCTTCCTACAGAAGGTTTCCTGATGTTCGAGACTGTATTCTGCGCTACCAGTGCTACCATCGTTTCAGGTGCCATGGCAGAACGTACCAAGTTCTCCATGTACTGCGTTTATTCATTCTTCATCTCATTGATCATCTATCCAGTAGAAGGTCACTGGACATGGGGTGGCGGTTGGCTTTGCAATGCTGATGCCGGTTCATTCATGATGGACACCTTCGGTGCTGCCTTCCATGATTTCGCTGGTTCTGCTATCGTACATAGTGTAGGTGGTGTCCTTGCCTTGGTAGGTGCTATCTGCTTAGGCCCTCGTTTGGGTAAGTACCGCAACGGCAAGAGTACTGCTATCCCTGGTCACAACCTGATGGCTGCTGCCCTCGGTGTATTCATCCTCTGGTTCGGATGGTTCGGATTCAACCCTGGTTCTCAGCTTGCAGCTTCTGGTGAGGTTAACCGTGTTGCTATCAGTCACGTATTCCTGACCACCAACCTGGCTGCTGTCTGCGGTGGTTTGGGTACTATGTTCACATCTTGGATCAAGTATGGTAAGCCATCATTCTCATTGACATTGAATGGTATCTTGGCTGGTTTGGTAGCTATCACAGCCGGTTGCGACTTGGTTAGTCCATTGGGTTCAGCCATCATCGGTCTCTTGGCAGGTATCATCCTGGTATTCTCTATTGAGTTCATCGATACCAAGCTTCATATTGATGACCCTGTTGGTGCAAGTTCAGTTCATGGTGTTTGCGGTATCTTCGGTACCTTGATGACAGGTCTCTTCGCCCTTGATGGTGGCGCCTTCTATGGTGGCGGTTTCGGATTCTTCGGAGCACAGCTCTTCGGTATCATCGTTATCGACCTTTGGGCAGCTGCAACAGGTGTCATCCTCTTCTGGGGTATCAAGAAGATTGCTGGTCTCCGTGTTGACAAGCGAATCGAGGAGGAAGGTCTCGATATCTACGAGCATGGTGAGAGCTGCTACAACTAAGGTACTTTCATATATTGACGAGAGAGATTTATTGATAAAAGTTTTGGTAGGCAAGGTTATTATTAGTACCTTTGAATAAGGTACGCTGCATCTCAACAATAAAAATAAATCACGATTTATTTTGTATTGTCTTCGATTTGCAGTACCTTTGCAGCCAAAACTTTTTAAAACAGGAATGTATCACATAAAAAGAGAGATTATGAAGAAGATTTTAGATATGAAGAAGATGGGTGCCTTGGCACTCGGTTTGATGGCTTTTGCTCCTGCTGCCATGGCACAGGACGAGGTAGAAACTTCTATCGGTGCTGATATCGTAAGCCAGTACTACTGGCGTGGTCAGGATTTGGGAGCCGTTTCCTTGCAGCCTACTCTGGGTATCGGATATAAGGGATTGTCTCTTACTGCTTGGGGAAGTGTAGGTCTTTCTCAGCCGGAAGATACCAAGGAGTTTGATCTTACCTTGGCATACGAAACTGGTGGTTTCCATATCGGTGTAACCGATTACTGGTTCAACTCTCCTAACGAGAAGTATTTCGCTTACAAGGCTCACGAAACTTCTCATGTTTTCGAGGCAAATGTAGGTTATGACTTCGGTCCGCTTGCCTTGAACTGGTACACCAACTTCGCCGGCAACGATGGAGTCAACAAAGATGGCGACCGTGCTTATTCATCTTATCTCGAGGCTACCGCTCCATTCAAGTTGGGTGGTTGCGACTGGGAGGCAAGCATCGGTGCTGTGCCATTTGCCACTACATTCTATGGTGAAGCCAACGGTTTTGCCGTTACCCACGTAGGTGTCAAGGCAACGAAGGATATCAAGATTACCGATTCCTTCTCTGTTCCTGTCTTTGCTCAGGTAGCAGCTAACCCTAGCACAGAGAAAGCTTATCTGGTAGTGGGTTTCACCCTGCAGCCATAAAGTGAGGTCATTTTTTCAGTTAGCATAAATATAAATGCCGATAGTTCGCTGGAACTATCGGCATTTTCTATATATATAATAATGTGTATTACAAGTTGTTCAGCAAGTCTGCCTTGCCATCATTGATCAGCTTGATGACCAACTCTCCGAAGAGGGTGTTCTGCCATGCGAACCAAGGACGGGTGTATTTAGAGGCATCGTCCTTGTGGAAAGACTCATGGATGAATCCCATACCGGCATCCGTATTCAGCAGCATCTTCATGCAGAAGCGGATCTCATCATCACTCTGTGCGGTGAAGCACTTCATCATGATAGACATAGGCCAAGGCATATCGTAACCGATGTGTGGACCACCGATACCTTCGCCAGCCTTGCCACGGAAGAAGCAAGGGTTGTCCTCACTCCATACGAAACGGCGGGTGTTCTGATAGATAGGGTCGTTCATAGGAACATCACCCATATATCCCATACCCAGGAGAGAAGGAACGTTGGAATCGTCCATCAGGAGCTGGTTGCCGAAACCATCTACCTCGTAAGCATAGATCTTTCCATACTTTGGATGGTTGTAGATAGCATACTTCTGCAGAGCAGTATGTACCTCATCGGCAAGACTGCTGCAATCCTGCGCAATCTTCAAGGCTGCATCTTTCTTTGCTGCATCCTTCTCTGCCACGTGCTTCAAGATCTCTGCTGCCTTGTTCATGGAAGAAACTGCCATGAAGTTTGAAGGAATCAGGAATGGAAGGATGGTAGCATCATCAGAAGGACGGAACATAGAAGCAATCAGTCCTACTGGTTTTACCGGAGCACCGAAGCCGTCCCAACCGATGGTATCGAAGGCACGGTCAGAAACACGGGTAAAGTGATAAGCCTTGGCTGTCACCTTGCGCTGCTGCTCGTGGAAGGTCTTCAGGATATTCTCGATAGCCTTCATCCATACCTCGCCGAAAATAGAGTCATCGCCTGTTACCTTCCAGTACTCGTAAGCCAGACGGATAGGGTAGCAGAAGGAGTCGATCTCATATTTGCGCTCGAATACGTCCGGCTGCATCTTGGTGCGGTCTTTCTGCCAGCCGGCACCGGTAGGACCATCATTGAAGGCATTGGCGTAGCGGTCGATGTTGATGCACTTCAACTGGCGGAGAATCACACCCTTCAGCATCTTCTTCAACTTCTCGTCCTTGTTGGCGAGGGCTACGTAAGGCCATACCTGGGCACCTGAGTCGCGGAGCCACATGGCTGGAATGTCACCGGTATATACGAATGTATCATCATCACCATTTTCGAGCACACGGTAGTGAACGGTACTCTCCAGGGTGTTAGGATAGCAGTTGGCAAACATCCAAGCCAACTTTGGATTCTTCTTCAAGAGTTTCTGTACTTCCTTGATCTTCTTCTCTACAGCTGTAGAAGTGAAGAGACGGTCCTCTACAGGAGGACGCTTTGACTCATATTTGCCATTCACTGGGGTTACCACCTTGGTATAGCGTGCATGCACATCTACCTCAGCATTCTCCTGAGCCATAGCGCTCATGGAGGCAAGAAGAGCCAATGTTAAAATAGTCTTTCTCATTATTTATATTTTTGTTAGTTAGTGCTTGATTCTTATGGACGGTCGGCAGGACGGGTTCCCCATTTCGATGGCTGGTTGCCCATCTGCAGTTCGAGGGTGCCGCCCTTTATGATGTCGTTGTACATGATGTATGACTTGCTGTATGGCTTGCCGTTCAACTTCACAGACTGTACGTACATGTTTTCCTTGCTGTTGTTCTTGCAGACGATGTTGAAGGTCTTGCCCTTGCCCACGTTCAGTTCAGCCTTGTCGAAGATAGGACTGCCGATGATGTACTTGCCGCCTGCTGGCTCAACCTGATAGAGACCTACGGAAGAAAGTACATACCAAGCTGACATCTGACCCACGTCTTCGTTGCCGCTCAAACCGTCGAAGTCATCCTTGTACATCTCGTCCAGGGTCTGTCTGAGCAGACGGGCAGCCTTCCAAGGCTGACCTACATAGTTGTACATGTAGAGCACGTGATGGCTAGGCTCGTTGCCATGAGCATACTGACCAATCAGACCAGAGATGTCAGGAGAAGCATTGGCACCCATTTCACCGGTAACGATGAAGAGAGAGTCGAGCTTGGTCACGAACTTCTTTTCATTGCCGAAGAGCTTCACGAGTCCGTGAACATCATGAGGCACCAGCCAGGTATATTGCCATGCATTTCCCTCGGTATAGTCATCTTCACGATGCTCTGCAGAGAATGGGTTGAAAGGAACGCGGAACTTGCCGTCAGAACTCAGACCGCGCATAAAGCCGGTCTCCTTGTCGAAGTACTTGCTGTAAGCCTTTGATCTGTTCTCGAAGTACTTGGCATCTTCCTTCTTGCCCAGCATGCGAGCCACCTTTGCCACACAGGCATCAGCCAGCGCATACTCCAAACCCTTGGCTACGGTCTCCTTGGTAGGCTCCTTGTCGTATGGCAGATAACCATACTTCTTGAGCAAGCCCATGCCACGCTCATCAAGCATAGCCGACTTCTTCATTGCCTCATAGGCTCCTTCCTTATCCTTCACATAGCCCTTCAGAACCATGTCGGCAAGAACAGGAATACCAGGGTTGCCCACCATACAGTTGGTTTCGTTACCCATCAGGTGCCATACTGGCAACTTGCCCTGCTGGCGATAGATATTGATAAAGGTGCTAGCCATATCTGGCAACAGGTCGGTATGGATCATTGTCATCAATGGATGAGCAGCACGATAGGTGTCCCAGAGTGACAAGGTGGTATAATTGGTGAAGTTGCCATCATAAACCTTGCCGTCGGCACCGCGATACTGACCATTGACATCTGAGAAGACAGATGGAGCGGTCATGGTATGATACATAGCTGTGTAGAAGATGCGGCGGGAGGTAGAATCGCTGGTCTCGATGTTCACCTTAGCCAATTCCTTGTTCCAGGCTGCATCTGCATCAGCTACTACCTGACGGAAGTCCCAACCCGGAATCTCTTTCTCCAGGTTCAGCTTGGCATTCTCTGCACTCACAGCCGACATACCGGTCTTCACCAACAATGGCTTGGTAACATCAGCAGCGGTAATCAGCCATCTGCCGGTGCCCAGTGGCTTCACGGTAACAGGCTGGGAGAATTCTGCGAAGAAGAAAGCCTTCTGGTCGTTCGCCCATCCCTTGGAGAAACGGTGACCAGCCACGGTGGTAGCTGTAGTATTATCTACATTCATGTCCTTGGCTCCATCCCAACCGATACCCTGCTTCAGGTCGAGTACCAGCTGTGCCTGCTGTGCATCAGCACCGAAAGTATAGCGCTGGAAACCGGCACGCTGTGTAGCGGTCAGCTCTACCCATACATTAGGCTGCTGCAGTTTGACAGCATAATATCCAGGGCGCACGTTCTCGTTGTCGTGACTGAACTTGATTTGTTTCTGGTTGCCATCTACTACGGGCAGGAAAGCCACGTCGCCCAGGTCGCCGATACCGGTACCGCTCAGGTGCTGGTGTCCGAAACCGATGAGGATGGAGTCAGAATGATGATAGCCGGAGCACCAGTCCCATCCGCGGGATGGTTCTGTTGGACCTAACTGGACATATCCGAACGGAACGTTGGCTCCGAGGAAAACGTGTCCATGTCCACCTGTTCCGATTCGAGGGTTGACAAACTGGGTTAGATTGCTCGACTTTGCTTGTTGAGCAAGCGATGCCTGAGAGTAGCCGCCGGCTAATACGCAGGTCATCATTAAAAGATTTATAATTCTCTTTCTCATAATGCTATAGTAACATCTACGGAATAATTGAATAAATTAGGTTATTTGTAATAAAACACAATAATACTGCAAAGGTACGAAAAAAATGGGAATAATGGCGCAATCCTATATATTTTTTAACTAAACTTTCATTGGATATTTTATTCATCGGATTACGCTGAGTTAACGGAACCTTACCCTCCCTCCTCGGATTACGCACGGATTTTAGACGGAAAGCGACCTCACGGTCGTAACGATACCCCTAAAAATGGGAAAGACAGCAGGATGCCTTTATGGCGTCAGCCTATGGCCGGTAGGCCAAATTCCGTTTAAATTCCGTGCGTAATCCGTACAGCAAGAATGCTCTTCCGATAATTCCGTGTAATCCGATGATGAAAAATGCTTTTATCTTGTTTTTCTCCATTTGTGTTATTTTGAAACGAATAATAGGTCTTACGCTTTCAAAATGAAAGGTAAAGTGTGCTGATGTATGTTGATATGTAATTATATACCTTTTCTTAAGACAAAAGGTAATGAAAATCTTTTGTATATTGACAAAAAGTAGTAATTTTGCAGCCGAAACATAACAAAATGTTATTTGTTTTAGGTAAAAAGAGATAAAAATAACCGTAAAAGAAAGGAAAAGATATTATGTGTGGAATCGTATCTATCTTCAATATTCAGGAGCAAACTCCTGAATTGCGACAGCAAGCGCTTCGTATGAGTCAGAAGATCCGCCATCGCGGACCAGACTGGAGCGGAATCTACTGTGGTGGTTCTGCTATCCTGGCACATGAGCGTCTGAGCATTGTTGACCCAGAAAGTGGTCGCCAACCTTTGTTTGCACCTGATAAGAAACAGGTGCTTGCCGTAAACGGTGAGATTTATAATCATCAGAATATCCGTGCCCATTTTGCTGGCAAATACCAGTATCAGACCGGTTCCGACTGCGAGGTGATTCTTTCTCTCTATCGTGAGATGCGAAAAGATTCCGACTTTGATACCTTAATATATAAGGGTGAGGATGCCCTCCATGCCCGTATCACCCAGATGCTTGAAGAGTTGAATGGTATTTTTGCCTTCGCCCTTTACGATGTCGAGCGCGATGAGTTCCTCATCGCCCGCGATCCTATCGGTGTGATTCCTCTTTATATTGGTTATGATAAAGATGGAAAAGTATTGGTGGCAAGCGAGTTGAAGGCGCTCGAAGGTCAGTGCGACCATTACGAGCCATTCCTCCCAGGTCATTATTACTATAGCAAGAACCCTGGCATGAAGCGTTACTATACCCGTGATTGGTTTGAATACGCTGCCATGCAGAAGAAGTATAAGATTGATGATAAGCAAAACGCTGCAGAACAGCTGAAGGATGCTGAACCTCAGGAGAAAGCTGCGGTAAAGGAAATCCATGATGCCCTTGAGGCATCCGTCAAGCGCCAGCTGATGAGCGATGTTCCTTACGGTGTTCTCCTCAGTGGTGGTCTCGATTCTTCCGTCATCTCTGCCGTAGCCGAGAAATTCTCTTCTACCCGTGTGGAGAATGGTGGCGAAACCAAGGCTTACTGGCCTCGACTTCACTCCTTCGCCGTAGGTTTGAAGGGTGCGCCTGATTTGGCAAAGGCACGATTGGTTGCCGATCACATCGGAACCGTGCATCACGAAATCAACTACACCATCCAGGAAGGTCTGGATGCTATCCGTGATGTCATCTACTTCATTGAGACCTACGATGTTCGAATTAGACAACGAACAGATATAGAAATCAGGATCGCTGATTCGT
>ERZ1024465.12-NODE-12-length-15026-cov-13.459956_pt1 | contig 15026 bp, 7 predicted proteins | sample MGYA00520804_ERZ1024465 | MGnify/ENA primary metagenome ERZ1024465 (study PRJEB33242, sample SAMEA3444305) | Homo sapiens | biome: Host associated; feature: Gastrointestinal tract; material: Stool | place: Uganda | collected 2011-01-01 ...
TAGAGTAAAGGAAGTATATAAGGTGACGATAGCGGGAAGCATCATCAATGTGGTGAGTATCTTGGGGAAGAAGTTAGGCGGAATGCGTAGAGAGGAGATCGTGTCTGGTTTGGGAATAGCAGATAATGGCAATCTTTCCCGAATCTTGGAAGATTTGGAGCATTGTGGCTTTATCGTCCGTACCAATGCCTATGGTGCCAGGAAATATAATGCCATCTATCGCCTGATGGATAATTTCTCTTTGTTCTTCCTGAAGTTCATGCAGGAGAACAAAACTGATGATCCTTCGTTCTGGTCTCACAATTATACTTCGCCTCTCCGGTATTCGTGGTGTGGCTTGGCTTTCGAGCGGGTATGTTTCCAGCATATTCCTCAAATCAAGCAGGCGCTTGGCATCTCGGGCGTTGTTACCAATACGTATTCCTGGCAGGTGAAAGATGATCCGGTTTATGGTGCAGGAGCACAGATTGATATGCTGATAGAGCGAGCCGATAATACGGTCAATATCTGCGAAATGAAGTTCTCGCAGAATGAGTTTGTGATAGATAAGGATTACGATGCAGTTCTTCGTCACAAGCTCTCCCGCTTTGGTGCTTCTGTTTCTCATCGTAAGGCGATTCATCTTACGATGGTTACCACCTATGGGGTAGCTCATAATGCCTATTGGAATAGGGTGCAGAGCGAGGTTATAGCAGATGACCTGTTTAGTGAATAATTGTAAAAATGGGCGATTTTTTACCCATATCTCATAAAAAACGTAGATATGGGTAAAAAATCGCCCATTTTCTTGTTTTTGTGGGAAAAAGATATCTTGATACTCTACTAATATTTTCTGCGATTTCGATATTTTCTGATAGAAACATTTGCTTTTTCAGATTATTCTTGTATCTTTGCAACTGATATGAGCAGCCTTCGGCAATGAATTGGCATGGCTTTTGTTGAATGCTGTATGATTTCATCATTAAAACTATTAGTAAATAAAAAGAAAGGAAAAGATAAAATGGAGAAAATCAACGTAAAAGAACTGAATGATAATGTCTTCGAGACTATTGGTAAGGAGTGGATGCTGGTTTGCGCCGGCAACAAGGATAAGTTCAATATGATGACTGCTTCCTGGGGCTGCCTGGGATGGCTTTGGAACAAGCCGGTGGCTGTGGTATTTATCCGTCCGGAACGCTACACCCACGGCATCATCGAGGAGAATGAATTCATGACCCTCTCTTTCCTCGGAAATACCGAGGAGGCTCGAAAGATATATAACTTCTGCGGATCCAAGAGCGGACGTGATTTCGATAAAGCAAAGGAAACAGGATTAATTCCTGTGGAAACCGATAATGGTTGCATAGGCTTCGAGCAGTCACGACTCACACTGGAATGTCGCAAACTTTATAAGGACAGTATGACTGCCGAGAAGTTTCTCGATAAGGATCTTCTGCAGTGGTATGGTGCCAAGGGTGGATTCCACGATGTTTACGTAGTGGAGATTACCAATGCTTATACAAAGTAATAATTAAGATATGGCTCAAGAACAGACAGCAATTCGTGAACGCCAGAAAACCAGGCTCAAGGAGCCGGGGCGTTACGTGGTGGTGATGTTTAATGATGACTTCACACCGATGGAATTCGTGGTGGAAATCCTCGAATCCATCTTCTTCAAGTCGCAGGCTGAGGCTGAAGCAATCATGCTCAAGGTTCATCACGAGGAGAAAGCCGTGGTGGGCACCTACAGCTATGACATCGCCAAGAGCAAAGTGGAGAAAGCGATGGAGAAAGCCCGTACGCAGAAGTATCCGCTGAAGCTCACTTATATGCCAGAATAATGAATGGAATTTAGGGGAAAGTTAAGGGAAGTTAGAGTAAATTTAGGGGGACGATAGTCTCCGGATAGATATAAATTTTTTCGCTTACCCCATAAACAAAAGAAGGGAAAAGAATAGAATGGATAGTATGGGATTAACCCGATCTATGAGTGTCTTGATGGATGATGCCATGAAGCAGGCCCGGTTTTTCGATCACGAGTTCGTGATGCCCGAGCACATGCTTCTGTCATTGCTCCGCCAGTATGCCTTCTGCCAGGCTTTGCAGGAGGAAGGCGTGGATAGCATCAAGATGCACGAAGACTTGGTGGGATGGCTCGCCAAGCAGGAACGTGTGCCTGAAAACATCAAGTTCCTGCCAGAACCATCATCACTCTTCAAGACTATGTTTGGAACGGCGTGCGCCCTGGCTGCTGCCGCTGATAGAAAACTTGTGAATGTACCTCATTTCGTGCAGGCGATGTTTGGCTTACAGAATTCTGAAGCAGCTTTCCTGTTGTGCAAGAACGTGGGCGACCGTCAGGGCGAATTCCTGGCGAGTGTGGATAGCTATTATCCGCTGGAAAATGAACCAGGTGATGAAACCCTGATGATGGGTGATGGCTACGATGAGGATGACTATGATAACGATTATGATGAAGACGATGAGGATGGCAGAAGCCGACAGCCTCAGGATTGGCACCAGTTGGTTACCTGCATCTCTGATCAAGTGGAGGAACATAATCCGCTTATCGGCAGAGAGCAGGAACTGGATAGAACCATCCAGGTGCTCTGTCGTGCCGAGAAGAACAATCCGCTCCACATCGGCGAACCGGGCGTAGGTAAGACCGCCCTGGTTTATGGTCTCGCCAAGCTCATCAACGAGAATCAGGTACCCGAACGTCTCAAGGGAGCTCGCATCTACGGTATGGATATGGGACAGATGCTTGCCGGCGCCCAATATCGTGGCGACTTTGAAAAGCGCATCAAGATGGTGATGGAAGGAGCCGTGAAGGAAGGCAACACCATCATTTACATTGATGAGATTCATAATATGATAGGTGCTGGTCGTGGATCTGATGGCGGACCGGATGCTTCCAATATGCTGAAGCAATATCTGGAGGCTGGCGACATCCGATTCATTGGTTCCACCACTTATGAGGAGTTCAACCGCTACATGGCTCAGAGCAAGGGCATCGTGCGCCGGTTCCAGCAGATAGATATCAAGGAACCTACCGAGGAGGAGGCTATCAAAATATTGGAGGGCTTGCAGTATAAATACAATAAGTTCCACAATGTAACTTATCGCAAGGATGCCCTGGAGTATGCCGTTCGTGCCAGTGCAAAATACATCAGCAACCGTTGTCTGCCTGACAAGGCCATCGACCTGATGGATGAGGCGGGTGCTTATCTGGAGGTGCATCCTGTGGAATATCGCCAGCGTTCTTACGTTACCAAGGCGATTATCCAGCAGATTCTCACCAAGGTCTGCAAGATAGATGCAGCTGCCATCAAGGATGAAAACAATGATTCCCTGGCTACACTCCGCCAGCGCATACTCGACAAGATCTACGGTCAGGACAAGGCTGTGGATAAGGTGGTTGAGGCTGTGATGATGGCGAAGGCAGGACTGGTGGATGATGACAAGCCGATGGCATCGCTGCTCTTCGTGGGGCCTACGGGAGTGGGTAAAACCGAGGTGGTCCGTGTGCTGGCTAAGGAACTCGGCATCGAACTGGTGCGTTTCGATATGAGTGAATACACCGAGAAGCATACCGTGGCTAAACTCATCGGTTCGCCTGCCGGATACGTGGGTTATGAAGATGGCGGTCTTCTGACCGATGCCATCCGCAAGACACCAAACTGCGTGCTCCTGCTCGATGAGATTGAGAAGGCGCATAGCGACATCTACAACATCCTGCTGCAGGTGATGGATTATGCCCGATTGACCGATAACAAGGGTCAGAAGGCAGACTTCAGAAACGTAATCCTCGTAATGACTTCCAATGCCGGAGCGCAGTATGCATCCCAGGCAAGTGTAGGTTTCGGCGGTAATGTTACCCGTGGCGAGGCGATGCTGGCTCAGGTAAAGAAAACCTTCAAGCCAGAGTTCATCAACCGTCTTTCCGACACCGTGGTGTTCAACGATATGGATAAGCACATGGCAGAACTGATTCTTGCCAAGAAGCTTCGTCAGCTCGATGCTAAGTTGGCAGCAAAGGGAGTTTCTATTACGCTTACCGATGCGGCAAGAGAGAAGATTCTGGAGTGGGGCTTTACCAAGGAATATGGAGCCCGCGAGATGGATCGTGTCATCGGCAACCGCCTGAAGCCAATCCTGATGAAGGCTCTGCTCTTCGGCAAGCTCAAGAAGGCTGGCAAGGGCTGCGTAGATTTCGATGGTAAGGAACTGGTGGTTAATTATTAGGAAGCAATGATATTACAGATAGATGAAAATGCGGAGGAGATTTATTTTCCCGATCCGCATTATGGTGATGAAGACGGTTGCTTTGCGATAGGTGGTGACTTGAGTATCGACCGCCTGCTGCTGGCTTACAGCAACGGCATCTTTCCCTGGTATAGCTTTCGCGACCAGCCGGAGATACTCTGGTTCTGTCCGATGAAGCGCTTCGTCATCTTCCCGGATGAAATCCACATCAGCCATTCCATGCGCACCCTGCTGAGGAAGAACCGATACAGCGTGGGCATCAACGAAGATTTCGATGCTGTGATTCGTGCCTGCAGCAAGACCAATGGCCGTTACGAGGAAGATGGTGCCTGGTTGGGTGAGAATATCATCCAGGCATTCACCGCCCTTCATGAGCAGGGCTTTGCGGCAAGCGTGGAAGTATGGGATAATGAAACCGGTGAGCTGGTGGGTGGACTTTATGGCGTCACCATCGGCAAGGTCTTCATTGGCGAGAGTATGTTCTCCAAGGTTCCGTCGGGTTCAAAGATAGCTCTCATCTTCCTGGCTCGTTATCTGCAGGAACATGGAGGCAAGATGATAGATTGTCAGCTGGAAACCCCTCATCTCAAGTCGATGGGTGGCAGATATATTTCCTACGAGGAATATATGGAAATCATGAATGAGGATTAAATTTTGATAAGAATGAAAAGTATCTTTGTAATTACAAGATGAGTTTCTTCTCTTATGATGAGATAATAATAAAGGCTAGGTTTTCCTGTATCGGGAACCTAGCCTTTTTAGGTTTCTATCAAAATCACGTCTAATATATTGATAGTTTCTTACTTATATAAATCCTGTACGAACTGTTTAGGGGTTACTCCCTTCTTGCGCTTGAAAATATTGCGGAAGTTCTTGGCATCATTGAAACCACATTTCATTCGTACAGTCTCTACGTTGGTTGCGCCTTGACGGAACATTTCCACTGCTTTGTAAATCTTGTAATCGTTGATGAAGTCAATGAGTGACATACCGGTCATTCCCTTTATCTTCTTGTAGAGCGACGAGTGGCTCATCGCCATTGCGTCTGCAATGAGATCTATGCTGAAATCACTGTTTTGCAGATTGTTGTCAATAACTTCTCTACAACGCAACAGGAAAATCTGTTCCTCCTTGTTGTAGGAACTCTTCGTCTTATTGGTAATGTCAGCAGTGAGTTGGGCATTTTCTCCTTGTTCTATCAGACGGTCTATACGTTTGCGCAGCAATTTCAATGAGATAGGTTTGGTGAGATAAGCATCTGCCCCATTGTCGAATGCCTTTAACATATCTTCTTCTGCTGTCTTAGCAGTGAAGATGATAACCTTGATATGCTGTAACTTCTTGTCCTCTTTCAGCGTACGTAGAAATTGCATTCCATCGATGTTCGGCATCATAAGATCGGTCACGATAATATCAGGTAGCTCCTTTGCCGCAATTTCCAGTCCTTCTTTGCCATCGTACGCCTTCAACACCTTGAAGTCGGCACAGAGGTTACGCTCTAGGATATTGACCGTATCATGCTCATCATCTATGATAAGAATAGAGTGGGTGGCTGCAGGATTGGCAATGACTGGTGCTGTAGGAACAGCCTTCTCGGTCTCTGCTTGTGTACTTTTATTCAAACCTTTTGGTATGAAGAAAGTAAAGTTAGAACCCTTGTTAACCTCGCTTTCCACTTTGATTTTTCCTTGGTGCAGTTCTACCAGCTGTTTTACGGTTGCTAGTCCTATTCCATCACCTGTGCTCTGTTTCTCACCTCTTTTGGTGCGGAAATAGTTTTCAAAGATAGAAGTCTGCATACTTTCCAATATGCCAATACCATTATCGGCTATGGAGAATACCACGCATTCTGCTTCCTCCGTGACGTTCAAAGTTATCTTTCCTCCTATCTTAGTGTACTTGAAGGCATTGCTGATCAAGTTCGTAATAATGGTTTCCAACTTGTCTTGGTCAAAGTCGAGTTGAATGCAGGAAGGTTCACTTCTCATACGATAGAGGATATGTTTCTGATCACAAAGTTCTTTGTAGTCCTCGCTCAATCTTTCGCAGAATTTTACAACATCCTGTTGTTGAAGATTCAGGGCGATGTCTATCTTCTCCATCTTTCTGATGTCGATGACCCGGCTGATGAGTGCATTCAACTTTTTGGAGTTGTTGGATAGAGAGTGAAGAAAAGACAGGGGTACTGTTACGGGTTGCGGCATGTGCATCAACTCTTCTATCTGTGCGCTGATGAGGAATACTGGGGTACGCAGTTCGTGGGTGGCACGGGCGTAGAAGTCCATTTTTGCTTCATTGAGTTTTTTCATCGTGTTGCGCTGTACGTTTACGATTTGTATCTTGTGCTTGATATCGAGTTCATGCAGATAAGCCTAGATAACAGCAATGATGATTCCTATTACAACAAGTGTCCAAAGCAGATAAGCCCACCAGGTAGCATACCAGGGTGGCGTAATGTGCAATTTCAGGATGGTAGGCTCGAGCCACTGTCCGTTTTCACCGGTACACCTTATCATGAATTCATATTTGCCAGCCGGTACATTTGTATATGCTACTTCGCGTTTGTTGCCCAAATCACGCCATGTTTCTTCCAGTCCCTTTAGCTTGCACGAGAAATGAATGCGGCTAGGCGATTCATATTCCGGTATGGAGAAGTTGATGGTGAAGAAGTTCTGGTCATGATTCAATTCCAGTTCCTTATCTTCATTACCATACAGATTGAATTGTTCCTGGTTGCCGTCCAGCAGACGTAGCGAGGCAAGGCTCACCTTGTTGAAGGCTAGCTGGGTTTTGATATTCTGGGGTGAGAACACAAGGAGACCTTTGGTACTGCCCATATAGGCAATACCATTCCGGATGGTTGCTGCATTGTATGTAAAAGTGGTAGCGATACCTTCTTCTTCTCCGAGTCGCATAAAGCTTTGCGTGTCTGGGTGGTAACGGAAAAGTCCGTTGAGCGTTCCTATCCAGAGATTGTCCTTGCTGTCTTCACTTATTGAAGCAACTTGGTTAGATGTGAGTCCCTCTTTTTTTCCATAGTGTTTGATAGTCTTGTTCTTGAGGTTCATCACGTAGAGGCCGTCGCTCAGCGTAGCTATCCAAAGGTGGTTGTTGCTATCTAGAAACAAGTGACGGATTTGGTTGTAAGGCAGGTGGTGGCTTTGGGAGGCTGTCTCATAGTGAGCCAAAACCTTCTTGCTTTTCTGGTCAAAGCAGTAGATTCCCTTGTCATGAGTAGCCACCCAGATACAGTTGCCTTGGCTTATGATAGATGAGCAGTCAAGGGCTTGGAATGCCTTGTTGGTATAAAACTGCCTGGTCTTGGTATTGAATAGGTTCAGGTTATAACCTCCTACCCAGATATTGCCATCTATATCCTTGCAGAATGTCCAGATATCATTGCCGATGGTTGATTTACGCGGTATTGGATATTGGGTGAATCTGCCAGTTGGAATGTCGTATTCTACCAGTCCTTTTGTATATACGGCTAGCCAGAGTTTCTCGCCCTCCTCCAATAGACCGATTACATGATTGTCGGGCAAAGAGCTGTTACTTGTAGTTAGGGTGTGACTTGTCTTCTGCAGCTTGTCATAGATGCAGAGTCCACCACCATCAAGTCCCATGTAGATGTTGTTGCCCTGTGGCAATACGGCTGTTACAATGTCGTAAGGCAGACTGCCATTATCTCGGGTAAGCATGTTGAATTGCTTATTAGAAGGATTTAGCACGTTGAGTCCGCCGCGATAGGTTCCTACCCACAATGTGTTTTGGGGGGATACGTCTAAACAGAAAATGGCATCATTGCTTAAGTTGCTGTTTTGGGTGTTGAAAACCTGTGTCTGTGTCCCTTTCTGGAAGATAACTCCTCCACCATCCAGTCCGAACGCAACTCCTCCCTGGAAGTCGATAACTGCCATCAGGTTAGCCGGCAATATTCTAGGCTGGGTAGGGGTGAACCGGTTGTTTTGTATGATAAATGCCTGACTATTATAGCCGATTCCGTTACCATAGTATAACAGGTGATTATTCTTGCTGTAATATAGGAAACTTTTCCATGTTATCGGTAATGGAGAAGTCTTATAGACGCCTAGGGCCTTTCTGCCATCTGCGGAGAAAAGATAGAGTCCGTTTTTTCTTAATCCAGCCATCTTGCTTTTGCCAATAGGACACAGGGAGTAAACTCCTTTCTGAAGAAGGGAGAAAAATTGTTCGTCTTCCTGTTTTCCGTACATATAACCCTTGTTGTCGGTGGCAAAGATTTTGTCACCTAGTCTGAATAGGGAGATGATGCGGTCTTGATTGATCTTGGAAACTTTGCCGTTGGAATCTATATATTGTTCGATATAGAATTTACCCGTGTGATAGTCGTAATATTGAAGGGCGTTTCCTGCTCCTATCCACATTCCACAGGTAGCTGGTAATGTTTTTATAACATTATTATTATAGAGTGAATGATCATTGCCTGACTGATGGGTATAAGGATAAAACAGTACACCATCGTATCTGATAATCCCGTCAGGAGTGCTGAGCCATGCAAAGCCCTGCTTGTCAAAGACAATATGGTTTATGGTGCTGCTGTTCAGTCCCAGTCGGTAGTCGATGATTCTGAACTCGTCTTTTGCGCATATTGTGATGCTCATCATGCAGAGCATTAGCCCTAGGATAATCTTTAGTTTGTATTGTCTTATGATAGCCATTTCTTGTTGATTATTTTATGATTACTGAAGTTTGATTGTGAAACAGATGCAAAAGTACAAAAAAAATCTGATATAGTGAGCTTTCTTTGCATAAAATAACTCAAAAGAAAAAGCAGAGACCCTTCAGGTTGAGAGTCTCTGCTTTGCTGTGTATGAGATCCTTAGTTTAAAGGTCTCCATTAAAGACAAGATGATTCTTCAGGTTGATTAATAACCAGGATTCTGGGTCAGCTTGTCGTTGTTCTGAATCTCATCATGTGGGATAGGCCAGAGCCATCCCTTCTTGGAATCGAAATTACGGGTTGCTTTCTTTTCTGTTTCGAACACCCACTTGGATGGGTTGGTTGGGTCTGAGAGCTTGTCCTTGACATAGCCGTAAACATCGTGTACGAGAGATTCATCTTTCCAACGGAGCATGTCGGTGTAGCGGGTGCCTTCCATGAAGAACTCTACACGACGTTCATGACGAAGAATCTTGCGTAATTGCTCTTGTGTCAGACCGGTACCTTCGGCATCTTCAATTTTTGGCATATTCACGCGTGCTCTTACCTTGTCAATCAGATCGTAAACTTCCTGACTGGTATTTCCCTGCTCGATTAAAGCCTCGGCGCGCATCAGAAGAATGTCTGCGTAGCGGAGAACAATCTGGTTCAGACCAACATTGTAAGAGTCGGTTCCCTTGATATCTGCATACTTGCGAGGACGGGTTCCACAAGGTACCTGGTCGTTTGCAGGGATGAATGTGCCAGAAGCACACTGTGAACCTGGCAATACGATGCTGGCAGCCATACGAGGGTCGCGATTCTTGAAAGGATCCTGAGGGTTGTAGCCACTGCCTGCATCGGTGATGGCTTTACCATTGGTCATATAGTAAGAGTCGATCATGTCGGCAGTTACGTTTGGTGTAGGCCAATCTACGAATGAAAGACGTGCACTAGGCCAAGGCTGAGCCTGAGAATTCTTGATATATTGGATATCGAAGATAACCTCACAGTTGTTCTCGTTGCTTTCATCGAATGTCATTCCATAATCAGGATAGAGGCTATATACGTTCAGATCCATTACCTGCTTGGCTGCTTCGGCAGCTTCTGTCCATTTCTCGTTGTAGAGCAAGATGCGGCATTTTTGTGCGAGAGCTGCACCCTTGGTTGCACGGCCAACGTCTGAACCACTGTAGCTCTCTGGCAGCACAGCTGCAGCATCGTTTAAGTCCTGAATGATGGCATTAAGTACCTTTTCCTTGGAGTCGCGAGGAACTTTGGCAGTCTCTAAAGTCTGGTCGCCCAGAATCAATGGCACGTCACCGAAGAAAGTAATCAGGTCGGAGTAGGCATAGGCACGAAGGAATTTAGCCTCTCCCGCCATCTGCTTTTTGGTCTCCTCGCTAGCTGTTGCCTTCTCAAGGTTCAAGAGGAAGGTGTTGGCGCGGATGATGGTCTGATACTGCTGTGTCCACTTGGCATTTGGTCCCCAACTGGATGAGTTGGTTTGCCATTCGCCAATTTCTCTGGAACCTTGCCATGAGTCCTGGCAGTATGCATCGTCTGACATAAAGTCCTGCTGAAACCAGAATGCCACTGTGGCAATAGGTGGAAGTGAGCTGTAGATTCCTACCAGGCCCATTTTGCACTGGGTATCGTTCTCGTAAAATGTATTTGGTGACAATCTATCCAATGGCTCGCGGTCTAGAATGTCGCTCTTGCAGCTGCCTAATGATACCAACAATAAGCCTGCTGCTATATATTTTAATGCTTTCATAACGGTCTGTTCAATTAAAAGTTTACACTAAGTCCTACTGTATAAATACGTGTCTGTGGATAAGCTTCTGCACGTGTCTCGCCTGTCTCCTGCTCAGGGTCAAATCCCTTGTAGCTGGTGAATGTCAGGGCGTTCTGAATGCTGCCGTAGAGGCGGATCTTGCAAGCACCAAGGGCTGGAAGCAACTTCTTGTCGAAGGTATAACCCAGCTCGATGTTCTTCAGACGCAAGTAAGAAGCATCCTCCATATAGAAGGTAGAGTGGATGTTGTTGCGGGTTCCGTCGTTGGTGAGACGTGGATATTTATTACCTGGATTCTCCGGAGTCCAGCGATCCAGCCACCAGTCACCCATATTGGCAAAACCACTGAAGCAGGTAGCAATCTCATAATAGGTATAACCGTCAATTCCAGCTACTCCCTGCCAGAACATATTGAAGTCCCAGTTTTTCCAATCCAGGTTTACAGACCATGCGTATGAGAGGTCAGGGAACTGTTTACCGATAACCTTGCGGTCGTTGTCGAGATCAACGATGCCGTCACCACTCAGATCCTTGTACTTGATGTCACCTGGCTGAGGGTTGAAATCATTTACTCGAACCACTCCTTCTTTCAACTGATACTGGCGGTCTTTGTGTGCGATGGTAGGATCGCTGTTGTTTTGCCAGGTGAAGTCGCTGATCTGATAGATTCCATCCTGTACATAGCCATAGAATGAGTTGATGGCATAACCCTCTTTCTGTACTTTTGGCGAGTTGATGATAGGGCTGGCACCATTAAGATCGGTAATCTTGTTCTTGATGTGAGAGAAGTTGGCATTGGTCTTCAGCTTCAATCCATTGGCAAATATCTTGTTGTAGCCGAGTGTTAACTCAAAACCCTTATTCTCCACCTTACCTACGTTGGCGTATGGACGACTCAGATTACCCATAGTCAATGGGATTGGGGTCTGCATCAGGATATCATCTGTCTTCTTGATGAAGTAATCGAATGTTGCCCAGATTCCATTGCTGAAGTTCACATCGAAACCGAGGTCGGTTTGTGTGGTTGTCTCCCAGGATACATTCTTGTTGGTCAGGTCTCTGATAGCTACACCTGATGCCAATGTGCCTCCGAATGAGTAATTGTTGCCGGTAGAGAGAATGTCGCTTCCTACATAGTAAGAGTTGATATTCTGGTTTCCGAGCTTACCCCAGGATGCACGGAGTTTCAACATGTCGAGCCAAGAGCGGGTATCCTTCAAGAATTTCTCTTCTGTCATTACCCAACCTGCTGAGAATGAAGGGAAACTGCCCCACTTGTTGCCCTTGGAGAAGCGTGATGAACCATCACGGCGAACATTTGCCTCAAAGAGGTACTTATTGTCATAATTGTAGTTGATGCGGCCGAAAACAGACTGCAAGCCGAGGTCGTAGTGACCGGAGTTGTTGGTCTGTGAGGATGCATCGCCCAAGTTGAGCTCACGCTGTGTATTGTTGATGAAACCAGAACGGTATCCAGAGTTCCATTTCCAGTCGAAGTATTCTTCAGAGTAACCTACCATCGCTCCTACTGTATGCTTGCCGAAGGTATGGTCATAGCGCAACAGACCTGTTAACAGAGTCTGAATGTTTGTGGTGTTTGTAACGGTCAGGTTAGAAGCCAAACTCTTGGTAGAACCATCGGTGTTGGCAAGGGTTACATTGGCATTGAATGCATTATTGTCGATAAACTCGGCATTGTAACCATATGTAATCTGTGCGCTGAAACCATTGAGGAATTTATATTCTGCCTCTACCTGGCCATTGAAGGTATGGCGTTTCTGCTTGGTGGTACTACCTTCCATGGCTTCACCTAAATAGTTGCGCTCACCGTTCAATGCCACCCATTGACCTGCTGTATTCTTTACAGGATAGATAGGTGCGTTTGTTGAATACCAGATGGTGCTCCAGAGGTCTGTTGGTTGTGTCTTGTTGCCAAGGTTTCCTGCCAGGCGGGTAGATACACGCAAGTTCTTGTTGAGGAAGTAAGAATCAAGATTGGCACGGAAGTCTGCCTTGTTATAATCTGTGCACTTCAAGATACCTTCTTGGTCGAGGTAACCGAACATGACGGCATACTGGAACGCATCAGAACCACCACTTACGTTGACACGGTGATTCTGCATGTGGGCAGTACGATAGTAAATATCAAAGTAATTGTTGTTTGGGTACATTGGGTCTGTACCATCCTTGAACTTAGCCAGTTCTTCATCAGAATACTTGATAGCCTGTCCTATGTTCTGGCACATCTCATTATATAAGGTGGCATATTCGTAGGAGTTCAGTGTCTTAGGCAAGCGGGTTGCTTCCTGTACGCCATAGTAGCCGGTATAAGATACACTGGCTTTGCCTGATGCTCCCTTCTTTGTAGTGATGAGGATTACACCATTGGCAGCTCGGTTACCGTAAATAGATGCAGAAGCTGCATCCTTCAGTACGGAGATGCTCTGGATTTCGCTGGCATCTACATCGCTCATGTTGCCTGGGAAACCATCAATCAAAACCAGTGGGTCGCTGTTGTTAAGCGTTCCGACACCACGGATGTTGATGTTGGCACCATCGGCTCCTGGCTGACCTGACTTCTGGAGGGCATACACACCTGAAGCTGTACCCTGCAGCAGGGTAGAAGAATTGGTAATAGGACGATCGCCCATATCTTCTACAGATACGCTGGATACGGCACCTGTCAAGTTGGCTTTCTTCTGGGTACCATAACCTACGACAACGACTTCGCCTAAAGTCTTGTTGTCTTCATGCATGGTAATCTTGATGTTGCTGCGGTTGTTGATATCAACAACTTGATTTTGGTAGCCGATGTAAGACACCTGTAATTTTTTGCCCGTAACATTGTTAAGGGTAAAATTACCATCCAGGTCGGTAACGGTCGCATTCTTTGTGCCCTCCACCTTGACTGTTGCACCGATGATAGGGTCACCATTGTTGTCAAGAACTTGACCTTTGACGGCTTGGTTCTGCTGAACTACATTCATTGGAATAATCTCTGCCTGCATTTGAATAGGTGTAGTACCTAATACAATAGTGGCGAGAACCGAAGAAAGCAAAATTTGCTTTCTGGATAGTTGTAATGTTTCGGTAATCATGTTAGCTCTATTTTATTTTGTTTATACTATATTTGGTTTATTTTTCCGTTGGCAAAGATAGAGCTTTTTGTGTTATGTTGTTTTTGGGAATGGACTTTTTTTTCTCTTGATTACGAAAAACGCCCCTTTTTGTCCGAAAGAAGGGCAAAAAGAGGCGTTTTTTAGCTTCATTTATTATTTTAGCCTCTACTGATTTTATCTGAAAGGCTTAGTTATCTTATCCTGTAAGTCTGTTAAGAAACTTAAAATATCGGTGTGCCGATGCAGCCGTTAGGTGCCTGAATATGTAGCAGGGCACAGACGGTAGCGGCAATATCCGTCATATAGTGAGGCTGGGCGCTCTCGCCGTGCTGAATGCCCCAACCCATAAACAGGCAAGGAATATGGATATCGTATGGATTCCATGCTCCGTGGGTAGTTCCCTTGCTGCTGTAATAATCGTAGTGACCTGGTTTCAGTACAATCTGAACACCTCCGCTGCGCTCACGGTTGTAACCGTTGATGGCACGGAACTTCAGCTCTTCAGGAATGCTCTCTGTGGAGGTCTTCTCCATGTCGAAGGCATAGTGCACATCCTTGTCTTTCTTCAGTCTATCTACCACCGCCTGCTTGATGGCTGCGTAATTCAAACCGAGTTCCTCGATGGTATTGGTATTAAAGAATACCTGATAGTTCATGATGGTTTTCACGAGATCCTTGTCGGTATTGAACTTAGCTTTCAGAATCTGATTCAGCTCTTCTACCAATCCCTTTTTGTTCCAGATGCCGGCAGGGATTCGCTGGTCTTGCAGGAAGGTAGCGTTGTTCACACCTCCATGGTCGGCGGTGAGGAAGGTGAGATAATTTCCTTTGCCTATGGTCTGGTCGAGATAAGCGAAGAAATCCGCCAGTGCCTTATCTAATCTGAGATAGCAATCCTCTGTTTCGATAGCGTTCACGCCCACCTGATGACCGATGTAATCGGTGCTTGAGCAGCTGACGGTCAGCAGGTCAGTATCTGTGTTTCTACCCAGGTTCTCGCCCGCGATGGCAGCCTTGGCAATATCGAAGGTCAGGTTGCAGCCGAATGGAGTGTTGCGGAGAATCTTGTAACCATGCTTTTTATATAAGGTAGGCAGATCGAGTGGCAATACCGCCTTCTCGCCCTCAGCGATTCCATTCTCGTAGTTGTTGTCATCGCTGGTGCTCTCCTTGTAGGAATCGATAG
>ERZ1024465.15-NODE-15-length-14285-cov-11.870415_pt1 | contig 14285 bp, 9 predicted proteins | sample MGYA00520804_ERZ1024465 | MGnify/ENA primary metagenome ERZ1024465 (study PRJEB33242, sample SAMEA3444305) | Homo sapiens | biome: Host associated; feature: Gastrointestinal tract; material: Stool | place: Uganda | collected 2011-01-01 ...
AATCGGCTGATATGTAGTGAGTTGAGTCGTATCATGTAGCTGATTTTTATTTTTTCTGCAAAGTTACAAAAGTATTCGGAATCCTTGACATAACTTGCTTGTTTTTTTCGTAAATTTGCAAACGTAGAACAGATTATTAACTTAAAGAAATGGGAGGGCCGATTATGAAACGAACATTGGAAGCATTCGAGGCCAACAACCTTGAGTTTGAGAACGTCTATAATGAGGACGATGAGCGCAGAGAATATAATTCAATATGGTACACCTAAGCAGGTCCCTGCTTACTTGTAAGAAAGTATTGGATTATCAATGATAGGATAATAGATTTGAAAGAAAGACTATGTTGAAGTTGAGACTTGCACCAACTGATACATAGTCTTTTTCTATTTTCTATTTTCCCCCTTCTGCTTTTTCATTTGTTGAGGCTTCTTTCTTCCGCTTCCGCTTCCTCTTGCCCCGTTTCTTTATTTCTCAAAGTGCTGGTAATCCTTGCTGTATTTCCAATCGCCACCCCATCTGAATCCTTTTTGCTTGAAAAGGCGGTAGCAGAGGTCGCCTTTCCTAATCATGTACACATGTTTCTTGCTGCGGTCGAGATAGGGGCGGGCTGTAGCAGGTTCCACCACTTCCTTGCCGTTTTTCAGCCGTTTGTGGTAAGGGTTGTAGAGTGTGTTGATGTCGATGGCAAGTCCCCTTCCGTGCTTTGAAACGGTGTGGGTATGCGAGATGAAACGGAAATTGAAGCAGGAGGAGTTGTTATCCCGCATCGCCCGTTCGTCATCAGCATCCCAATAGTCGATGAGTCGCATCCGTTCTATCGGATATTTGGCATCATAGAGTTTGCGGAGAATGTCGAGCACATCTGCTGCTATCGTTCTGTTTACCACCATCTCTCCCACGATGTTTCTGCCGTCCTTATCCACATGGAGGCATCTCAAATATCGCAGTTCACTTCTTGCCACGGTACAGTTCTTCTTGTATGTCTTGCCCTGCATCAACTGGAAAATGTTGTCAGGTATAGGAGAAACGGAGAAGAAATGCGCCTCGCCCAGTTTCCTGATAGTTTGAGGACTGACGGTTTCTCCGGGCTGCTGCGCCTTGGATGGAAGGCAGAAAATGCCTGATAGAAACAGGCATGTCATCAATAATTTTCTTGCTGTCATCACATACCTCCTTATTTTGCTACGGGAATATAATGCGAATCCTTGATTTCTCCAATCACGATGATGCTGTGCAGGCTTCCGATGCAGTCGATATTTCCCAGGGTATTGAGCATGAAGTCCTGATAGGCTTTCATATCGCGGGCATATACCTTGATCTGGAAGTCGTAATCACCAGTGGTGTTGTAGCACTCCGTTATCTGGTCGATGGTCTGCACGGTATCCATGAATTGCTGAATCAGGTCGTGGGTGTGCTGCTTCAGTCGGATATTGCAGAGCACAATTATGTTGTGTCCCATCTTATGATGATCCACTATCGCCCCATATCGCTGGATGTATCCCTCACGCTCCAGTCGTTTCTGCCGTTCGAAGGTGGGAGAAGGGGAGAGGTGTACTCTTGCTGCAAGTTCCTTCACTGTGAGTCGGGAATTCTGCTGCAACAATTTGAGTATCTTAATATCGATTTCGTCGAGGTTTTCTTCTGTTGCCATTATTTCTTTTTTTTTGTTGTTTTGCAGAATAATATTCTGCTGATTTGCTTAATTCGCTGCAAAGATAGCATATTTTTCTGAATTACAAAGAATGTTTGGTAGATAAAATTCTTCTTCTTACCTTTGCACTCGCAATTCCGGATGCAAAGAGCCGTTCATCGTCAGATAATGGCAAAATAAAAGTCATTCATCATTTAAAAATATAGGAGATAAGATAATGAGTAACGTAAGAAATATACATTTTGAGGCAGTGGGCAGCTATTTGCGCCCAGCCGAGTTGAAGGAAGCTAGAGCGAAGTTTGCTGATGGCAAGATTTCAGCCACCGACCTTCGCAGCATCGAAGACCCTCTGATTACTGAGGTCATCAAGCAGCAGAAGGCGCATCGCCTGCCTTATATCACCGATGGCGAGTTCCGTCGCAGCTATTGGCATCTCGACTTTATGTGGGGATTCAATGGCGTGGAGCATATTGAACTGGAGCATGGCTACCAGTTTCATGGCGAGGAGACAACCAAGGGCTCTATCCAACTGACCGGCAAGATTACTGGCGAAAATCATCCTTTTATCAAGGATTTCCTGTTTGTGAAGCAGTTTGAGGAGCAGGATGTCAAGGGCGGATATATCTTCGAGGCAAAGCAGACGGTTCCTGCTCCTGCACAGTTTCTTGCCGAACTGTTCCGTGGCAAGAATGCCGAGAACACCCGTAAGTTCTATCCTACCACCACACAACTGATAGAGGATATTGCCCAGGCCTATCGCACTTTCTTCCAGGAGATTTATGCAGCCGGTTGCCGCACCATCCAGTTGGATGACTGCACCTGGGGAATGATTGTGGATAGTGATTACTGGAAGGCTAAGGTGGGCACTGGGTTCCCCCTTGAGCATGAAGCCCTGCAATATCTGAAGGTGAATAACCTTGCCATCGAGGGCAAACCGGAGGGATTGATCATCAACACTCACGTTTGCCGTGGCAATTATCATTCCTGCTATGCCACCAAGGGTGCCTATGATGCCGTGGCTCCTTATCTATTTGCTCATGAGGATGTGGATACCTTCTATCTGGAGTATGACGATGAGCGTTCGGGTGGTTTCGAACCATTGAAGTATGTGGCAGATGGCAGGAAGGTGGTTCTGGGTTTGGTAACCTCCAAATCTCCGGTGTTAGAGGATAAGGCTACGGTCATTGCTCGAATCCACGAAGCAGCCAAGTATATCCCTCTCGATCGCTTGAGCCTCAGTCCTCAATGCGGCTTCGCCTCTTGCGAAATCGGTAATAAACTGACCGATGCTGAGCAATGGGCAAAGATAGATTTGGTTAGAGAGATATCTGAGGAAGTTTGGGGAGAATGAAATTTTTCGTGAGCCCCCTTCAAAAAGGGGGCAAATTTTGAATTCAGTCTGACCTATGTGGACATTCTGAGTGAAACATAGCAATCTTTTCGAATTACGAAGAATTTTCAGCTGATAAAATGTTTTTTTCGTTTTCTTCATTCTGAGTCCGTTTTGAAAGTTAATATTTCCAATCCTTCGATTGATGGCGCAAAGTTACGCAGATTCTCCGAGTTACTTATCCCTTTTGATGCTTTTCTATCCCTTTCTATCCCTTTCTATGCTTTTCTATCCCTTTTGATGCTTTTCTCTCAAAGATACGTGTTTTGAAATAAGTCATTTAGCACCCGTAAACAAGTCATTTGGCACCTGCAATCAAGTCATTTAGGACTCGTAAACAAGTCATTTAGGACCTGCAAACAAGTCATTTGGCACCAGTAATCAAGTCATTTAGGACTGCTAATCAAGTCATTTCCACATCGCAAACAAGTCATTTCGTTCCTACAAATAGCTTGTTTCTGGGAAAGCGTAAAACTTTACAAAATAAATCAAAGGTGACGGTGACACCTATTTTTCATCTTTTTTTTATGCATTGGAGCCACTACCCTCCAATTTGGAGGCCTCCCTCTGATTATCAATCTTTTATCTATTTTCGCGCGGTAAGTCATAAAAAAAAAGTATATAAAAGTGTCACCTGTCACCGTTTTCTGTCGAGCCTTTTATTGGAGCCAGTTTGGAGGGTGACACCAGTGACACGAGTTTTCAGTTTTTTTGTGGAGGGGTCTGTCACCCCTGTCACCCATCGGTACTGCGAAAAAAATGGATATTTGTTTCTTCTTCCTTCCGTAATTTGCTTTTTTTAGATAAAAAACTAATCCGTTCCTCCTTGCTTTTCATTTTCTTTTTGTAATTTTGCACCCCGAAAAAAAAGATAGTTTTTAAAGGATAATACACAGAGAATAATGAAAAAAGGATTGTTTGCACTCGCCTTGGGTACTTTCACCTTAGGAATGGCAGAATTTATTATCGAGGGAATTCTCACAGATGTGGCACACAACATGAATGTGAGCATCCCGCAAGTAGGTCATCTCATCTCCATTTATGCCCTGGGCGTTTGCGCAGGAGCCTTCTCCCTGATACTGATGCACAAGTATCGCCCTAAGAATATCCTGCTTTTTCTTACGTCGTTGGTGGTGATAGGAGCCATTATTGCCACTGTTGCCCCTAACTACTGGCTGTTGCTCTGCGCCCGCTTTATCCAGGGCTTGCCACATGGTGCTTACTTCGGAACGGCAACGATCGTGGCTGTGAAAATGGCCAAGGAAGGCAAGGAAACCAAGGCGGTGGCAATGATGTGCGCCGGAATGCCTTTCGCCAATCTGATGGGCGTTCCGCTCGGTACATTTCTCAGTCATACGATGTCCTGGCGAGTTCCTTTTCTGATGTCCGTGATATTGGGACTGCTCACTCTGTATATGATCTATCGCTGGGTACCTAATGTAGAGGCATTGCCCAATAAGGGAATGAAAGCACAGTTCAAGTTCATGCGCCATCTGGCTCCCTGGCTCATCATCGCAGCCACTTTCTTAGGCAATGGCGGCATACTCTGCTGGTTCAGTTACATCTCGCCTTTATTGCAGTGGAACGGCGGGTTCAGTGCTGCCAGCATTTCTGTACTGATGATTCTTGCAGGATTGGGTATGGTGGTAGGCAATCAGGTGAGTGCCTTGCTTGCCGATAGGTTTAAGCCAGGACGTTTTACCTGTTATCTCCAGTTTTTGGCAGCTGCAGCCCTGCTTGCCACTTTCTTCCTTTCCCACATAGGATGGGTTTCGGCAGCCATGATGTTCATCTGCTGTGCCTGTCTTTTCGGAATCGGTTCGCCAGAACAGTTCCTGATAGTCAAGCATAGCGAGGGTGGCGAGATGCTCGGAGGCTGCTGCATTCAGGCGGCATTCAATTTGGGAAATGCGCTTGGTGCTTTCTTCGGAGGAATACCTGTGGCAATGGGATTGGGTTATCATTTCCCTGCTCTTATCGGTGTACCTATGGCTTTGATGGGAGCCGTCTGCCTGCTGGTCTTCCACAAAAAGTATGAATAAACATAAAAAGAGGGTGTGTCATGGATTTACGACACGCCCTCTTTTTATGTTTGTTCTTGTGTAAAATTATTCCTTATTTTTTGATTTCTTCTTCTTTCTTCGATGTAAAATAATATATCCGGATATTAGCACTAAGGAAATCAGCAGTCCGGAGATAAAGACGAAGAGGTCGGAAAGCGGACCCAAGAGGGGAGAATAGCATCTGCCCACATGCAGTTCGAGGGCTACATTCCAGAGAGAAAGGGGAGTGCGGGATAGTAATTCAGGCGTGGAAACAGGAATGTCTGCGCCCTTGCTATAATCGAAAACTACCGCTCTGCCACCGAAGAAATCCTTGGAGAAACCGCTTGTCAGTGTACTGGAAATCGGAATCATCGACTTGTCATGATGAGGCTTCCCAGTGGAGTAGTCCAGGATAAGTTCCTGCTCCGGATACCAGCGGAACAAACCGCTGAATGAACCTATCAGCCAACCACCCTTGCCGTCGCTTTCAAATACGTTTACTCCCATCGGACTCACCTTTGGCGTCTGGTTTTTGTCAAGCAATCGTGGCTTCTGACAGAAGGATTTATCTACATAGAGAAAGCCCTCAGAGGTAGATACAAGCCAGTTGTTCTCAGCCGCATTCCATCGGATGGCACGGAGCTTGTCGTGCCATACATTGCCGTCTTTTATCTTCTGTTCAGTCTTGTTGAGAGCCAGTGGAATCATCAGTGGTGGGCGCAGGCACATACCGGTAATCGCCAGCCAGAGGGTGAGGATGATGGTGGTATAACCTATCTTGTTGTGCCATTTCGCATTCCACACCATCCGCTTGCCGAGAACCTTCATCCTGTCCTTGATTTCTGTAGGATTCAGTTCGCTTTCCTTCTGTTTCTTATCCTGCAGTCCGTTTGCTAACAAACGTTTTTGTCTGCGGATGCGATAGGGTAAAATAAAGAGGACGATACCCGTTAGCGATAGGATGATGAGTACGATGGCGATGGCATCTACCACCAGTCTTCCCGTAAGCCCGAAGAAGGCTCCGCTGTGTAAAGCCCAGACAGTCTTGAATAAGGATTCCGTTGGAATAAAACCATCTGGTTGGGCAATGATGCTTCTTTTTGTGTAAAAACTATTTTCTGAATGCGTTGACTGTGCTTTCGTGAAACTGTCCGATTTTTTGTGGGTCGTTATTTCGTAAATAGCAGAGCGAGTCAGGGCGATTACATTCATGCTGTCAGGAGTAAGTGTGATGTCTGCCATCCTTTCATGATGATTAGGGAGAGGGAGCTTGATCCATCTTCCTCCAAGGGCATTCTTTCCATTCTCATTCTTCCTATGATTCTTCTTTCCATGAACATCATTCATTCCATGAACTTCATTCTTCTTCGCCTTGTCAGCTTCGAAATAATAAACGTCACGAAGGGCAGCGCACCAGATTCTTCCATCTTTGGTACAGACCAGATGGCGGATGTTTCGCTCATCTATTTGTTCTGGAAGTCCTCTGTTGAAATCCTCCCAGTTTTGCATTTTGCTGTCTGTAAGCCATACGCCTGCATAGCCATACGCCAGGATGCCCAGAGGCGATGGTGTAGAGCCTTTGATGATACCATTGTTGAAGTTGCGGATATGATAGGCAGGAGGCAGTAAACTCCTGCTCACGGCGCAGTCTGCAAATAGTTGGCGGTGGTTCAGGATAATGCCTGAAACGCAGAATACCAGCATGAATACGGACAGTACGAGTCCGAACCAGCGGTGGTATTTCTTCCATGTAAAGTGCTTGTTCATTCTATTGTTCATTATCTTTTGTATTTTTGGGCTGCAAAGGTACTGATAACCCCCGATTCGTACAATACCTAAAAATAATGATTTCAAGCCCTGCGCCGTATTTATTCTGTGAGATGGGCAGGGAACCTTTCTGCTTATTCCCCGAAGTTTTTCTCCAGAATCTTATTCAGCAGGAAGGTGGCATTCTGGTTTCTTGCCACGCCTCGCTGTATCTTATAAGTATAGGTGACATCCGTGCCTAAGTCTATCTCAAAACAGAAGTTGTGGAACTTGCCCGACGGATCATTCTCCATCTTGGAAAGTTCCAGGTCATGGGTGGCAATGATGCCGCTAACAGGCAACTTAGAGATGGCTTCGAGGAATTTTCTGGAACCGTTCAACTTGTCCAGCGAATTGGTGCCCTTCAGAATTTCATCGAGAATAATGAGGGTTTTCAGTCTCTCGCTTCTCTCACCGCTTGCACTTCCCTTGCAGAATTTCAACAGTTCTTCCAGTCGGATCAGTTCTGCATTGAAGTAAGAGATGCCATGCGTCAGGTCGTCTGTGGTTCTCATGCTGGAGAACATTCTGAAGCGGGAAATCTTCAGATGGTCGGCAAAGACAGGCATTCCTGCCATCGCTAAGATATAATTCACGCCCAATGAACGGAGGAAGGTACTCTTGCCCGCCATGTTGGCTCCCGTGATGATATAGTAGTTGCCGTCCTTGACCGTGAAATCGTTCTTCACCGCCTTGGCACCGAGGAAAGGATGATAAAGGTTCTTTCCCTCGAAGATGATTTCTGGTAATTCTTGCAGTTCCGGTTCGTTGGCTTCGGGATGATTGTATCGGAAGTCGGCCATTGAAACCATTGCATCCATCTCGCTGATCACGTTCATCCATTCCTCCATCTTCACCATATAGGTATTCTTCCATTTCAGAAAACTGCGCACCAGGAAGAAGTCGCTGAGCATGAAGGCATCGGTGAAGAACAGACCGAGGAAGTTGCCCCGGCGGTCGTAGCCCTTCAGTATCTTTTCCAGTTGGGCGAATGAAGGCAGTGCATCTGCGAGCGATTCCTGCATCTCCCTGCCCAACTGGCTCTGGAAATTGCGCTGGGCGATGAGACGGAGAATCTGCGAGTAGGCGATGAGCTGATGACGGAGCTTGCCGCCATTACTGTCTATCTTGTCGAGGGTATGCTTGCAAACGAAGAAGACCACCATGTACTGCAGCATGACCCACCACAGCGGGATGTTGATGGAGATGACGGAGCAGATAGAGAGGACGACAGAACCGACGATGCCGATGATCGCCAGCCAACCGAGGACGAGTGAAATCGGGGAACCAAACCATCCCGGTACTTCCATCTGGGAAACTTTCTGCATTGCCTCAGCTACGGCAGCAGAATCTATCTTCTTGCAGTTTCTTTCGCCCAGCGCCAGAAAGTTGATGCGCCAGTCGGGGTCTGCGATTTCCTTCTGCAGTTCCGCTCTTTTTCTGATTTCCTTCAGAGAGAGAGGGGTTTCACGGGTGAGGTTGGCAGCTAATCTGTCAGAACCGCCCGATGTGATGGTGCGGCAGATGCGGTTGAAGAGGGAATCCTTGCCGAAGACATCGAGGTCGAAGGCATAGGAATGCTGCGGGTTCAGATACTGTCCGCCTGTTTCAAAAGGAGAGAAGTCACCCTCCCAGGCCTTGATTTCATTCTGATAGACCTTGAGCAGGGCTGCCAGTTGTTCTATCTTCTCCTTGTGGCGGTCGTCGATGCGGCGGATGATGAAATAGACTGCCAGGCATAGAACGGCTCCCACCAGAAAATGACGGGTGTCGCCATCGCAAGCAAAATAGCAAATCAGGAAGCTTAGGATGCCTCCGAAAGCCAACAGTTCGCCTGTGATAAATCCCGTGTTCTTGCGCTTCAGGGCAGTCAACTCCGAAGCATATTGGTTTGCGTATTTCTGATAATTCTCTTTGATATTCATGATTGTCTGCTTGTTTTATTTGCCATGTATCAGCGATAGATGATGGCAAGATGATAAACTGTTTATGGGGTGCAAAAATAGGGATAAAAACAAAGCTGACCAAATAAAGTTACCTATTTTTAAGTCTTTTATGCGAATATTTGTGGAATTTTTCTTTGTGTTTCCATTTATTCCCCGTACCTTTGCACCCCAGAATTATAATCAATCAATAAGAACGATAGAAAAATATAAGTTTAGAAGATTATGGAATATATGTCTCAAGAAGGCTATGATGAACTCGTAGCCGAGCTTCAGCACATGGTGAACGTGGAGTTGCCAGCCGTGCGTGATGCTATCGCTGAGGCTCGTGACAAGGGTGACCTCAGTGAAAACTTTGAATATCATGCTGCCAAGCGTGAACAGGGTAAACTGTTGAGCCGGATCAGTTTCAAGCAGAAGGTCTTGGAGAATGCCCGTGTCATCGACAAGTCCCGTCTTAAGAGCGATACTGTAGGTCTGTTGAGTAAGGTAAGGATTACCAATCTTTCCACCAATTGCAGTATGACTTACAGCATCGTCAATCCTCATGAGGCGGACCTTCATAATGGCAAAATCTCCATCAAGTCTCCTATCGGCAAGGCTCTTTTGGGTAAGAAGGCCGGCGAAGAGGTAGTGGTGAAGGTACCAGCAGGCTTGCTTAAATTCCGCGTGGAAAGTGTGGAATTATAATGCGTGGAAAGCGTGGTGCAGTAATGAGGATTATGGTGGAATAATCAGAAAATATTGTGGGATTTTAGAATATAGGGAATGGCTGAATTTCGGTCATTCCTTTTTTTGTAAGTATTTCATCTTGTGAGTGTTAGACTTTTGCAAACGTTTACGTGATATATTGTGCTATTTAATATACATATTAACCTGTTTTTTTGTAATTTTGCAGTCGGAATTGCACAAGGGATGTGCTTTTCCATCATGATATATTGATATAATCAAGATGATGATTGATATATAAATGATGATGATGATATAAACTCAATAATTCAATAAAAACCATACAAAAAGTAAATGAGACACCTAACTCGTATGTCCCGTAACCTCTCGAGATGGGGGGGCGGTTTCACTTATTTGTATCTTTCCCTAATGCTCCTGTGCTTTAGTGCCATAGGAGTCAAGGCTGCAGCAGATACTGATAAGAGTGTAAAATTCAATCCTGACGTCCGCTATTCGCAGTGGGCGATTAATTCACGACTTTATGATTTCCGTGGAAATCAAAAAGCTTATGGCTTTGCGAAATGGAATTCAAACACAGAGTCATTAGGAGAGTATGCCAACCAAACGAACATGAAATTGGATTATGTCGCTGGTCTTGTTGGCAAAGCCACTCTTGAAGCTTCTGATTACTATGTAGATTTCGACTGGGCAAAACCTTGGTTTAAATCTGCACAGGCCTATGCTAATGACTATAACTATTCCGCACAAAATCAAGACAAGATGACCCTTGACAATATGAATGCTGCAAAAATGGCATTTCATATTATCAAGAATGACAAATGGGGCGAGGATGCAGCAAAAACTACTGCAAAGAATGCTATAGAAGCTATTATCACCGATTTAAAATATTATAACGAGAACAATGTTATCGGTGGTACTAATTCTAATGTCAAAGAAGCTACAGCCAACGATGTTCAAAAGAAAATGTTGGGTGGTTGGTTCCACAAATACAATTATGTAGACCAAGTATGGTGTGATGGAATGTATATGGGACCTGCCCTTCTTGCACAATTGATAAATTATAAAAACGCGACCAATAATGTTTCTGACGATGATTGGAGTCTATTGACAAAACAGTTTTCTATCACATGGGAACAATTGCGCGATTCCAAGACAGGTCTTTTATATCATGGAATGACAGCAACACCTACTATCACAGATTGGTCTAAAGATGCAACTCCTACTTCTTATCATTCAAGAGCATTCTGGGGTAGAGCCAATGCTTGGTATATGCTTGCTTTAGTCGATGTCCTTGAGCTTATGCCTACAAGCAATACTAATTATTCTACTCTGAAAGGCTATCTTGAAAAACTTGCAGCAAGCATAGCATCTTACCAAAACGCAGATGGAACATGGTATCAAGTCTTAGACCAAAAAGACAATGCACTTGATGGGAACTACGAAGAGTCATCATGTTCTGCACTTTTCACTGCTGCATACTTGAAAGCCTTACGCTTGAAATTACTTGAAAGCAGCAAATATGAGACTATGGCAAAGAAAGCATACGTTGCCTTAGTAAATAAATTTATGACGTATGACAAGGATGACAACAACAAAATCCAAATTTTGGGAAGTTGTTGTTCGGCTGGATTAGGAACTAACAGTAATTATTTACGTGATGGCTCACGCAGTTATTATATAACTGGAAACGACTCAAAGGCTGTAACTGGCGAAAATACTGGTTATTATTATACCGAGGGCAAGGTTCTCGGTGGTTTCATCATGGCTGCTACTGAGTACGAGCGTGCTTATCAGAACCAGGACAGCAAGCAGATTCTGTTTGCCAAAGACTTGGCTTCAAGCTATGATTTCACTACTACTGCAGGAACCCTCGATGCAACTGCTTATGGAAGTGCTGATGGTACCATTACTTATCAGTGGTATAAGAGTGATGGAACAAAAATCGCAAATGCCACATCTGCTACTTATGCTCCAACAGAAAGTGGAAATTACTACTGTACAGCTACATCAGGTAATACAAATATCACTACAAGCACAACATATGTAACTGCCAAAAGTAACTCAAATACTGATAATGGTAGCACAGATAATAATGGAGGTAGTGAAAATGGAACAACATCAGGAAACATTTTCTCCTATACTATCAAGACAACAGAGGCTACTGCTAATACTTCATATACAGCAGATGGTGGAACTGTGACATTAGGAGCAGCTAAAGTTTCTGATAAAGGTTTTTTAAGTGATGGTAACTTGAACTCAAGTAAATATATTTTCGCAAGCTTAACTAACAATACACTCAAAGAAGGTGATATTATTACCATTGCAATAGAATGCGAAAAAGATAATGGTGGACTTTTAGCCTCTTCTGATAAACAAAACCAAACTATTTTAGCAAAAAATGTTGCTAAAGGTACTTATGAAATCAACTATACAGTAATTTCTGGGGATGTTCTGAATAATAAGAGTTCTTTCTATTTGTTCAGAAATGGTTCTTCGACATATATCAAGTCCATCTCCATCACTCGTGCAGTTAAGAAATACGCAGTTTCTGCAACAGCAGGAGAAGGTGGCTCTGTATCCATCAAGAATGGTTCAAGTGAAGTAACATCTGATACTGAAGTAGAAGCAAATACTTCTCTTACATTTACCGCAACACCAAACGACGGATATGAGTTTGTAAACTGGACAGATGCAAGCAACAATGCTGTTAGTACAAATGCAACTTACACAACAACTGTAACAGCTGCGATTTCTCTTACTGCCAACTTCAAGGCTAAAACTACAGTAGATCCAGCCGAAAGCGGGGTCATTTACAACTTCACAACCTCTGTTGGTACAACTTCTTATGGAACAAGCTGCACATCAACTAATGGTATTATAACGTTTAGCAGCAACTTCAGTGCAAAGGACGGAAAGTACATCACTATCAAACCAAAGACTGGTGGCTTCAAAGCAGGTGATGTGATTACGCTGAACGGCTATTGCAACAGCAAGAATCTTTCTGGTGTGATTATCTATTCTGATGTAAAAGGTAGCAGCATCTTTAAGTCAAACATCTTGGCTACATCTGCTGCTGGTGGTTCTAAATTTACTTATACCATTGAAAAAGATTGCGATGCACTCTATTTGGGTCGCTATGGTGGTGGTACTACTTGCTTGACAAGTCTTCAGGTAAATCGCCCTGCTTCATCTTCAGGCAAGACTCGACTGACAGCTTCTTTCGTGCGCAATGCTGATGTGGTGGTCAACACTACCAAAACCGCGACTTTGCCAACTCTTACTGTTAAAGCCGGAGAGACAACTCTTACTGCAGATAAAGATTATAATGTAGTTTACACGTCGAATGCAGAGGGTGTTGCTACACTGAATGGTAATACCATTACTATTAAGAGCTTAGGTATTGCAACCATCACAGCAACCGTTACTCCTAAAAATACTGACACTTATGAAGGAACTACAGCCACTTATCAGTTGAGCGTAAAGGCTCCTTCTCCACTCAACGTTTCCGTAATGGATGTTACTATCAACACCACAGATGCGGAAGAAGAGCAGCCTGAAATCAAGGTTTATGGAGATAATGACAAACTCTTGAAGTTAAATCAGGACTACACCTTGTCTTATGCTGTTAGTGGAGACAATAATGTGACTGTTGATAATACGACTGGAAAATTCTCTGTTAAGAAAAATACTGAAGAAACTGCATTTATCAAGGGAACATCCCTCATTACCGTTACTGCGACTCCAACAACAGCACTTGGAAGCAATTATACTGAAGGTACTCTCAAGTTCTCTTACTCAGTATCAGAAGGTAAGATTAAGCCTGTTTTCTTGGAATCATTCAAAGGCATCACCATCAACCTGCAGCCAGGCAAGAGTAAAACCATTGCAGTTCCTTTGATATATAATGGTGAAGATGTAAGCAGTTATTTTACATACACTTACACTATTGACCCTGCAATAAGCGGCCTTACTGTTGATGGAAGTAAACTTACATTCACTACTCCAAGTGCTACAAGAACATATACTGTTAAAGTAAATGCTGATGCTGCTACAATTGGTGATGTTAACTATGGCGATGTTTATGATAAACCTGCTGAAATTTCATTCACTCTGAATGTGGACAGCAAGTATAAGACTATCAGCGTTACTCCAAATCCTACAAGCATTAAAATGGATGCTGGTACTACACATGATGCACCAGACTTGACAGTTCTGCTTACAGAAACAAAAGAGACTCTTGACGATACAAAATATAGCACCTCATGGTTCTCTACATCTCCAGGCGTCGTAAAGGTAGATGCCTCAACAGGAAAGATAGAAGCAGTCAGTGAAGGTACAGCTGAGATCAGAGTCGTTGTCACTGGTGATAACTTAGAAAGCACCACAGCTTTAATAACTGTAGAAGTTGATGACCCTGCTATGTATCGTGTAAAGGGAAGCGGTGAAACTTATGGCAACCACACCACTATGTGGAACCAGGCCCAAAATATGTCTGTAGTACTTGGTGGATGGTTGTTCTCTGATAATGTAAAGGAAACAGTAGCAACTCCTAATACTTCATCAGAAGGCCTGTCTGCAGGGTATTATTGGGGTCCAGGATCAACAAAAGCAAAATGGAAACTTACAGGTTTCGACTACTATGTTGTAGGTAACAAGAACAAGAATGCACGTCAGGAGAATGGCTCCAACGCTCTTCCTGAGACAACGAATATCTATAATGCAAACTTCACATATACAGAAACCATCAAGCACAAGATGTT
>ERZ1024465.16-NODE-16-length-13849-cov-14.445339_pt1 | contig 13849 bp, 9 predicted proteins | sample MGYA00520804_ERZ1024465 | MGnify/ENA primary metagenome ERZ1024465 (study PRJEB33242, sample SAMEA3444305) | Homo sapiens | biome: Host associated; feature: Gastrointestinal tract; material: Stool | place: Uganda | collected 2011-01-01 ...
AGGGCGGCAGGGGATGGAGGCAGGTGGGCTACACCGACCTCTTTCACCTCGACGGCAAGGTGGAGCGACTGGTGAGGAACAACGAGGATGCCGAGGTGGATCCATGGGAGATCACCAACGGTGCGGCAGGCTTCAACGCCATCTGCCGGCACATCGTGTACGCCGGAGGACTCGCCGGCGACGGCAAGACCGCCAAGGACACCCGAACCCAGGCACAGCTGAAGGCGATGACCGAGTACGTGAGGGAGTTCCACCGACGGTTTCCACAGATACGCATCGTGGGGCACAACGAGCTGAACCACGGCAAGGCGTGCCCATCGTTCGACGTGCAGAAGTGGCTCCAATCAATAGGCATCAGGCAGGTATAAGGACTGTCATATCAGGATAACATTTTGAGAAAGTTGCATAATCACTCATAATTAGTTAATTGGTTTAAGGTTTGAAAGGCGATGACAGACATCATCATGAACATACTGCAGTGGGCTATCCCATCGGGCGGCATAGGTGCTGCCATCGCCTGGATAGCCAACCGAAAGGTAAAGGCGGCGGAGCAGGCCAAGCAGGTACACGACACCTACAAGTCGATGTACGAGGATGTGAGCCGTGAGATGGTGAACATACAAAGGAAAGTGGATGAAAGCACAAGCGAAAACGCAAGCGCCATCGAGGAACTCAACCGTGAGAACTCTCGCACACGCAATGCGCGAAATCGGCTCAGCCGTGCCATCGAGGCGATACAGCTTTGCCCTCATCGTGCTACTTGCCCTGTCAGCGGTGAGCTGCAGAACGGCGAGGAAGGCACAGGACGAGACGATGAGCCAGGCTCGAACAGAGCTAAGTCTAGACAGCAGCGCAAGCAGAAGGCAGGCAAGCGAGACGCTGACGGCGGAAAGTCTGGCGACCATGGAGACGTGGGAGCAAACGTGGATGCTGCTGCCCCTCGACAGTAGCGGGGGCGGTGGAATCATCGTCAGGGGCAAGGGAGAGAGAAGGCTGCTGGTGGGCGCACGCTCCACACGGAGCACCATCGGAACCGACTCTTCCAACGTGGTTCGGACGGCATCCGAACGGCATTCTAACGAGAGCAAGACGGAGGTGAGGAAGCCTCCAGACGGGCTGACGGAACTGGCAGGCAAGGTGGCGTTCGTCATCATAGCCTTCGGAGTGAGCTATCTAGTAATAACGTATAAAAAGCAATAAGAAAATGGCAATGACAAACATTTTGGACGGCACCGACCTCATCCTCAGCGTGAACGGCGGTGCACTGGCATTCTCCACGGGATGCAAGATCACCACCTCGACCGAGACCGGCGAGCGTGTGACAAAGGAGGCAGCGGCAGGCAAGTGGAAGGAGAAGTACGTGAAGAGCTTCTCGGAGAGCATCAGCGCCGACGGCGTGGTGTGCATGGACGCTGCCAAGGACGCTCCTACCTACGACACGCTGAAGGACCTCCAGATAGCTGGCACGCCAGTGGACGTGAGCTACAACGTGCGTGACTCTGGCAAGCGCACCGGCAAGACGGATGGTGGCTACAAGGGCAAGTTCATCATCACCTCGCTCGACCTCGACGGCCAGGCAGGCGACGATGCCAAGTACTCCATCCAGCTCGAGAACTGCGGCAAGGTGGAGAAGCAGACCACCGGATTGCAGAACGGCACGGTGACGCAGAGCGCATCGAGCCAGCAGGCAGTGAGCAAGTAATTTTTTAAGCAAGCCATAATTATAGGTAAGATGAGAAAGATCATGATCGAGGTGGGCAGCAAGGCATATCCCTGCTGCCTCACCATGGGGGCGATGCTCCTCTTCAAGCGCAACACGGGCAAGGACGTGAGCCAGATGGATGCCTCGGACATCGAGGACCTGCTGATGCTGATGTGGTGCTGCATCGTGTGCGCCTGCAAGGCAGACGGCGTGGAGTTCACGATGGACTTCGAGACGTTCACCTGCCACATCACGCCACAGGACGTGAACCGATGGAACGAGGTGATGAATGCCGCTGGCGATGAAAAAAAAAGCGAGCCGGAACCCTAGGTTCTGACTCTGACGAGAGCCAGGAGCCGCCCACCGTGGAGCGGCTGCTGGGCATAGCGATGGGGTGCATGGGGATGAGTATGGATGACTTTTGCCGATGCACCCCATCTGAGTTCAATGAGGCCTACGAGGCGTGGGGCGAGTGCCAGGAAAGGCTGGAGCGCAGTGCGTGGGAGAGGATGAGGATGCAGTGCCTCTGCTCCCTCCAGCCCTACTCGAGCAAGAAGCTGAGGGCTGAGGACCTGATGCGGTTCCCTTGGGAAGAGGAGCAAAAAAAATCCCCTTGCCAAGAGGTGCAAGAGGAAATGAGCCACAAGGAAGTCATGGCAAGGTACAGGGAGGCGGCGAAGAGGGCCGGGCTAAACTAGTCATCGTCAAGTCTGCTCACCAAGAGTCCCAAAAATAAAAGCAGAAAGATTCCGGCTAATCCTGCAAACACAGCAAATAGAAGAGCCGTCTCATGCGAATGGTCGCCATTATAAAACAAATGTTGGTTATAATAAGACAATAAGAAGAATAACACTGCCAAAGAGCCAGTGAATCCTATTGCCTCCTTCGGGACTTTCTTGTCTTCCTTATCTCTTGTTTTAATGTGCACTTTTACCTTCATAAGTCTTGTTCTTAATGTAACACGCTGCAAATATAATAAAAATAACTATAACTTCCAAATAAAAACGCAATAAAATGGGCAAAACGATTAGCGTGTCTTTCGAAATAACGGATAAAGGCACATTTAGAAAGGTGACAGCCGATGCTGAAGAACTAGGCAGAGCTGTCCGGGATGTGCAAGACGAAGCGCAAAATACGAGACGTGCCGTTATCAAGTGGGCGGAAGTGTCGCAAGCATTCGGTGTGATGCAAGATGCCATCAGTGAGCTGCAAGGTGTCATGGCAGACTTAACCAGTGCCTACCAAGTGCAACTCGTTGCAGAAACACAACTTGACACCATCATGCGTCAGCGAATGGATGCTAACGACCAGATGATACAAAGCGTCAAGGACTTGTGCTCTGAGCAACAGAAATTAGGTGTCATCGGTGATGAGGTGCAGTTGAGCGGTGCGCAACAGATGGCAACGTTCCTACAAAACAAGCAGAGCCTGGATGTGCTCATCCCTGCCATGAACAACCTTGTAGCCCAGCAGAATGGTCTCAACGCCACCAACCAGGATGCCGTGAGCATCGGTAATATGATGGGCAAGGCTATGCAAGGACAGGTGGAGGTCTTGCAGCGTGTGGGCATCACCTTCAACGATTCACAGAAGAAGGTGCTGCAGTTTGGCAATGAGAGCGAGCGTGCCGCCATGTTGGCACAAGTCATCACCGACAACGTGGGCAACATGAATGCAGAGCTTGCAAAGACGGATGCTGGAAAGCAAAAGCAATTGGAGAACAACCTTGGAGACATTAAGGAGGAACTGGGAGCAGTAATGCAAAAATACTCCCAACTTATCACGACGTTGTCACAGGTAACGATCGTTATCGGAGGTTTCGCAAAGCTATACACCACCATTCGGTCTGTAGCAACTGCATTCGGACTGGGCAAGGTGGCTGCAAGTTCCTATCATGTGGTATGTACCACGCTGAGCGGTGCGAGTCTTCGCCTAAATGCCATCATCAAGGTTTGCGGCGCAACAATGCGAGGAACTGCCGTAAGCGCCACCACCCTAAAGCTTGCCATACAAGGCTTGATTGCATCCACAGGCGTGGGCATTGCCATCGTGGCATTGTCGGAGGCTATATCTGCTTTTATGGCAAAGTCTGATGCCGCAAAATTGTCAGCAGAAGAAATGGCTGATGGCATGAAAAGCACTGGTGATGCTGCCGATGATGTGAAAGAGGCTTATGATAGTTCGTTGAAGTCCACTTACTCCGACCTCATGGCAAAATACGAAAAGTTGAAAGCAGGATGGAAGTCCCTTTCGACCGAGCAACAGAAAACCGCATGGATAAAGCAAAACCAAGGTGCCTTTCATGACCTACGGCTAAAAATCAATGATGTCACAGAAGCTGAGAATATATTCAACAAGAAGACCGATGCCGTGGTGGATGCTTTTAAGCAAAGGGCGATGGCTGCAGCGTATGCGGCAAAGCTTACCGCCTTATATCAAAAGCAGATTGCCTTATTGGACAAAAAACAGAAAGTAACCAAGGACATTGCCGATGATGCAAAGCGAGGTGGCAGAAATGCAAAGGAAGGCGACTTGGTACCAGAAAGTTGGCGCAACGAACGATATGGAAGAGTAGGCAATGATGGAGTATGGAGATTCTCGAAGGTCGGCGCAGAGCGTTACAATGGTGCCAATACCACAGGAAACAAACAAATAGGTGGTATCGACAATGAGCTCAACTCCATCAATCGACAAATAGATGACACCCAAAAACAACTCAAAGGCAGATTAAAATCTGCTGGCAACTTTATAGCAGCAGATACTCCCCGAACGTCCACCACCCCCACAAAGACCACCCCGTCACCCAAGACCGACAACACCCCCAAGACCCATATCGAGAAGCTGCAGGACCAGCTGAAAAAGGAACAGGAGAAACTGGGCAACGCCACCACCATCGATGCAAAGATCAAGGCGGATGCCAAGGTGCAAGACATACAGGGCGAGATCGATGAAGCCACCAAGGGAAAGGTGACCATCGGGGCGCAGGTTGATTCCTCCTACATCGTGCAAGGCAGTGACGCAGACAAGCGGCTGAGCCGAAACAACGCACAGCAGCGCATCGACCGCATCAAACAAGACTATGACATCGGCATCATCACCGACAAGACCGATGCACAACGAGACATTGATGACATCAACAAGCAACTCACCGAATTGGGGCTGAAACCCATCGAGGTACACTGGGAGACCCACACAGAGGAACTGCAACGCCAGTTGCAAGACGCTCAGAGGGAGTTCGACAACGCCACCACCATCGAGGCAAAGCTGAAGGCAAGTGCCAAGCTAGCCGACCTGCAGGCGCAGATAGACACAGAGACCAAGGGCAGGCTCACCATCGCCGCCGACGTGGACCCCTCCTACATCGAGCAAGGGAGCATCGCCGACAAGCGGCAGAGCTACTCCAACGCACAGACCAAGGCGAGCCGCATACAGCAGGACTTCGAGATAGGCATCATCGGAAAGGATGAGGCGGAGAAACAGATAGAGGACCTTAACAAGCAACTCGCCAAGCTGGGCAAGGGTGTGAAGCCCATCAAGCTCGACATCAACTCCAAGGATATCGCCAAGATACAATCACACTTCAACATCGACGTGACCAACTTCGAGAGCGTGAAAGGTGCTTTCACTAGCATCCAAGGTATTGTGGACCCCACTGCCAAGGGCCTCGCCGCAGCGGGTGCCAGCTGCGAGATGCTGGGCAGTGCGATGCAGCAGCTGGGCAGCGACTCGGCGGCAGGCAAGGCTGGAATGATCATGGCTGCCATCGGGCAAATCGTGCTCTCCTTCGCACAAGCCCTCAGCTCCTGCAAAACTTGGGTGGACTGGCTCGCCTTCGGCATATCGGGTACCGCACAGATGATCTCGCTCATCGCCACCGTGAGCAAGTTTGCCACCGGTGGTATCGTGGGCGGCAACCAGAAGAGCGGCGACAACGTGCTGGTGCGTGTCAACTCTGGCGAGATGATACTCAACGCCGCACAGCAGGCTCGCCTCTTCGCCATCGCCGACGGCACCGCCGCCTATGGCGCATCCGCACAGATAGCCGCCAACTTCGCACAGGGCGTGGCACTGCCATCGGTGAGCGTGCAGACCGACCGACTGCAGGGCATCATGGCAGATGGCGGTGGCAACCAGCCGAAGACAGTGGAATGGAGACTCAGGGGCAGGGACATCGTGGCTTCCATCGCCAACGAGACTCGCTCCAACCGCAAGAGAAGCAACATCAGAATCAAATAACAAAAGATAAATCGCTATGTACATTCATGGATCATTCTACAACAAGCAGGACGAGAAGGTGACCGTGCTGATCGTGACCAAGGACGACCGCACCACCGAGAAGGAAATCGGCAAGGAGGAGGACGGGCTGTTCTTCTCCGACGACCCCGTGGAAATCACCTCCCAGGTGAACGATACCCTCGACGTGCTGCTCTGCTACCAGGCGAGCATCCGGCTGCTCTGCCGTGACTACGTGCCCGACTTCTTCTGCAACTCCTGCAGGGAGGCGGTGGTCAACATCCTCGTAGATGATAAATGCTACTTCGCCGGCTTCATCGAGCCGCAAGCTTTCTCGCAAGATTACAACGAGGAGCTGGACGAAATCGAGCTGACCTGCATCGACTGCCTCTCCGCGCTGCAATACTCCAACTACCGCAACATCGGCACCGCAGGCACCACCTACACAGGGGTGAAGGCAAACGCCGACCAACGCTCATTCCTCGACATCATCAAGGAGATACTCGGCGGCGTGAGCCAAGCACTCTGCATCAGCGAGGACAAGACATGCGGCATCTATGTTGACAAGTCCGTCACCGGCTGCAACAATAGCAGCCTAAACATCTGGGGCGTATTGAAAAGAACCAACATCTCGGAGCTGCTGTTCCTGGGCGAAGAGGAGGATGACGTATGGACACAAGAGGACGTGCTGACGGAAATGCTGAAATACCTCAACCTGCACATCGTACAGGAGGGCACGGACTTCTACATCTTCAACTGGGATTACTACAAAAGATTTAAAAGCATCTACTGTTACTTCTACGAAATATCGGGAAGCATTCCCAAAAGTTTTAACTATCGAAAAGCCATCGCCACCATCACCAACTCGCTTGTGTCGGACTGCGACACGCAGTTGAGCATCACGGAGACATACAACCAGGTATTGCTCACCGACAACGTGACCGAGGTGGATAACGTGATAGAAAGCCCCCTCGACAGCAACTCGCTCATCGTGGCAGGAAACTACCAGAAATACATGACGGAATACATCATGGAGACCAAGAGAAGCATCTCGGCCACCATGCGATATGTTGACTTCCTCCTGAATGACAAGCCTACGAGAGAGGAAACCACCATGGTGGACTGGTTCTGCTGGCCAAAGGCGGTGAAGAACTGGAAATTTTACGGAGATGGCGACCACACCACCGACATCTACTCCAAGTATCCAGCCGATGGAACCAAGCAGGAAGACATTCTCAACAAGGGACTGACTGCTGGTGTCGGTGCTTGCGTGTGCGCCTTTGGTAAGATCGAGAAAAAGAACAACGACGCACAGATAGTGACAACGGTCAGCATGGACGACTACCTGGTGATCTCCACGATGGGAAAGGATGGAACACGACCCACCGACACAACCCTCCTGGCGGATTGCCCCGTGGCTGAGTACGTGGGCAACAAGAGTGGAGGCACCTTTAGCCCTGCCGATGAGGACACCGTCAACTACATCGTCATCAGCGGAAAGGTGGCGCTCAGCCCCGTAATGCCACACTCTGGCTGCTATATCGAGGAACTGAAATGGGCGGCGAACTTGCGTGATGACAAATACATGGGCATTGCGCCAAAGACTGTGACTAAGCGAGACGGACAGCAAATCTTCTATACACGCAAGTACTGGAAGGCGACGAAATGGAATGACGAGCCTTCTGCCGACGACGAGACCAACGCCCTGGACTATCACAACCTCTTCTATCCATACACCGACACCAGTCAGCAGAGCTACGAATATAAGTACAGTGCCGTGGGCGCAGAGACCGACACCATCAAGAAACTGGGTCTCGTGGCATGCATGCTCATCATCGGCGACAAGTGCGTGGTGGAGAAACAGAAGGGCGAGGACCTGGGCACGGGCGTGCCGGGTACTGGCGAGGGCGAGTGCGAGGACTACGTATGGATGACCTACAAGGAGCGGAGCGAGTGCCAGAGCGATGATGAGTACTACCAGCAAAGCTTTACCATCGGCATTGACCCGAAGCTGGGCGACAAGATATTGGGCACGGAGTTCGACATACAGAAGAACGCACCCTACACCAAGGGTATCACGGCGGAAGGTACCGCCATCCCCATCAAGATGGGAGACCATGTGAGCGGCAAGGTGCAATTCAAGATACTCGGCCCTGTCAACGCCGAGTGGAACAACATCACACGCCGCCACCCTACGTTCTTCAGACATACCAAGTGGTACCAGGACAGCGTGCTGCTCCTGCAGAAGACCAACGCCATCTTCCTGAAGGATTTCAAGGTGGAGGTGGTGAGCGACAACGGCAAGATGGGAGCCGTGAGCGATGAAAGCGACATCGTATATATGAGCGACACGCAGGAAGACTTCGTCAACAAGAAGGACGACCTGGAGTTCAAAATCACCACCGCCCTCACCTCTGAGGAGTGCAAGCGGATGGGTGTCAACAACGCCGTGAAGCTATCCTCGCCTCTCTTCGACAAAAGTGCACTGGTGAGCATCAGAATCAATTCGACCGGCTTGGCCAGCACAGGAAAGCCAGAGGAGTTGTACGTGGACGCTGTCTGGAGAGAGTGGCACAAGCCGAGAATCATCTTGGAGCAGGGATTCCTCCGTGGGGCGGACGTGAAAGTGTTCGGAAGATACACCATGCCGAGCCTCGGCAAGGACTTCATCGTGCAAGGCGTGGACCGAAACCTCGCCGACGGCACCGCAAGAGTGACGCTGAAGGAAGTGCCCTAATGGCATAACAACGGCTTTATAATGATATTCAAATGGCATGACAACAATATTATAAATAAGATATTACGATGATCGACATCAAGAGTTTTTCAAAGCCCAAGAAATCGGGCAATGGTTCGGGCGGCAGTTCGTCATCCGTCACCTACATATCGGGCATCGCCTCGGAGGCTGACCACGCCACACGTGCCGACAAGGCAAAGAAGGCTGAGGTGGCCGAGCAAGCCAACGTGGCTAACCGTGCCACCTCTGCACAGACCGCCAACTATGCCTCGAAGGCTGGAGAAGTGGACATCGAGAGCGAAACCCTGCAGAAGTTCCTCCGCAAGGATGATCCGGCCGAGGGAGAGGAAAACGTGGCGGAGGAAGTGCGCCGCAAGGTGGACTTCAAGAAGGCTGCCACCTTCGAGGAGGCGGCGGACATGCTCAAGAAATTCACCGCCCATGAGCTTGCCGCCTTCCTGAAGGGATTCACCATCGCTGGCCAATTTGGGATAGATGAGTACGGCGATATGATACTGAACACCATCAAGTCGCTGGAGTACAACAACGCTGCCGAGCAAGGATTCTCCATCGAGAAGGAAGACCCCAACAGGGACGAGTACCACCAGTACATCACCAACCTCACCGTGTGGGGCAAGATGACGATGAACGAGCTGGAGGTGATGAAGCGCACCTATGCAGGCGGCACGATCTACCTCTCGCCTGCCGGTGGAAAGATAGCCAAGGTGGTGCCCGTGTATTGGGACGATGAGAAGTCGGGGTGGAAAGAGATAGCAAGCGACGCAGCTGCCGTGGGCTGGAAGTGCTATCTCCTGGCAGACGATGGCACCGCCGCCACGGAGAACCTATGGCGAGAGGGCGACCAAGTGCGCTGCCAGACCATGGGCAGGATAGCCGCTGGCGGTATAGGGCAAGGCTCCGCCGCCAACAAGAGCTACTGGCGCACCATCCTGGAGCATGGCGTATCGCAGCAGAACGAGAAAATCTACGACCAAGAGGACCACGAACTCTTCGGCGGTCAGCGTTTCGCCTGGATTGTCATCGGCAAGCATTCCGAGCAGTTGGATGACTACACTGAGGAGAATGCGCCTGCCGAGACCAGGGACATCCCAGAGGAGGGCGACGTGATCGTGCTCGACGGTAGCAGAACAGACCCCGACCGACAGAACGTGCTCCTGCTGGAGAGCCATGGCTCGTATGCCCCCAGACTGGTGGGCTACCATGGCATCGACAGCTATTCGCACGCTAACAAGGACGTGTGCGATGTATCCCCGAAAGGCGTTCAGGTCCGCTCGGAGTACTTCAAGTTGCTGGCGCAAGGCAGCAACACATCGACGGTGGAAATCCCCAACTTCAGAGGAGCGTGGAACGCAGCCACCCAATACTATAAGAACGACCAGGTGAGCCACAACAATGCCATCTGGACGTGCTTGTCGGCAAATAACGGCACAGAGCCTACGGATGGCAGTCGGTATTGGCGCAAGGAAGTATATGGAATGAAAGGAGACAAGGGAGACAAGGGAGACAAGGGAGACAAAGGAGACAAAGGAGCAGATGGAGCTGACGGCATAGATGGAACAAATGGAACAAACGGAGCCAACGGCGAGGATGCGATATCTATCCTAGTGGAGGATGCCCCTCTCATCTTCGATACTGGCAGTAATGGCATCGTGCCCAGCAACATCGCTAAGTCTGCAAAGGTAAAGGTGATGAAAGGAAACGTCAACGTAACGAATGCAATTACTGCAGCATCATCAAATGATGAAATTTCGGTAAATTGTAAGTCGGGTGTGACGATGCGACAAGACTCCAGTGACCCGTTTCTTAATGTTGAAATCTCTGGTAAAAATATAGGCACGACGTGGTTGGATGAGAACGATCATTCAAAAGGCGTTGTTTCCGTTACTTCCGGCTATGCCACAGGTTCGTTTGCCTATAACAACAAAGCATACAAGTTTCATGTCCCCTTCGAGGTGAACGTCTCGAAGTTCACTGGTCAACTCATTCTCACCACCGAGAAGTTCTCCACCGAGATGTCGGAACTCAGCGGCAAGCACAACACGCTATCGGACAACTACGACCGCCTCGCCGCCGACCTCAAGACCTCCTCACCCTCCATCCTCACCAACTACACCTCGCAGATAGAGCAGACCGCCCGCCAGATCTCCCTCACCGTGAGCGAGAAGGCGATGGGCAGAAGGAACATGCTGCCAGGAAGTGCTTTAAGAAAGGGTGATGATGGTTTTGAGATGAGTATCTACGGAGATTTCGACGGTAGCACATACACAAAAGGTTATCGTGGAAATCAAGGAATCTTCATGAATGGCGGTGTTAGCGGTTCTAACTTTTTTCGAGTCAAGTCATACTATGATGGCTCGGAACAGCAATATGGTGGTCTTTTTTGGCGAGGAGGCGGTGCGTCTAAAAACATCAAGGTGCAAGCCAACAAGAAATACGTCTTGTCCTGTTGGGTAAAGTGCGACCGAACGGACGTGACCATTGCGCTCGAAACCATCTATAATGCATCCGAGACTACCATGACAAGACCAGGAAGACCATCTACTACGACAAACAACTTCCATGTCAGTAAGGCTAATACTTGGCAACTCATATCTTGCATCGTAACTACAGATGGAAGTTTCAATTATGTGGAGGTCAATTTTTGGGTATCACATAAGATAAACGGAGTAACCGCCACAGCCTGTTTCTGTCATCCGATGTTTGAGGAAGCCGAGGAGTACAACGGCTGGACGCTATCCAAATTGGATTATGACTATATTGGAGGCAACTTGATAGATAACTCTCGTACTTTTGCAAGTGGTGGTAATTGCAACGTACGTACAAAATACGGCTCTGTTATCGCAAATGGTTATAACAGCGAATCGTCCGTGTTTAAGGCGAGGATGGAAGCCTTGGCAGGTTCGGTGCCATCCAAGTATTCTTTGCCATCATCCGCATCGAGCGGAACGAGGTATGCACTTGATAGTGATTGGTCGGTATGGCAGTATAACGGAAATTCATTGTCCGATGATAGCCACTATAACGGATGGCAGAAGACAAACGAATCCTTGCATCAAGATATAATGGTGGTTAATCTGAATCTAGAATTGAATAAGGACTACATTATCTCTTGGTACGCAAAATGCGAAGGAAAGGGTTTGTTTGGTGCTTATGCCGAAGACGTAGGGAAGACCGTGTACAGCGAGTACAGCGATGGTGGCATAGACCAATCTACCTACGGAGAGAATATTTTCTTTTTGACAACACAATGGAAGCGGTTTTGGATGCACGTAAAACTGATAAAAGGTTCTTGTTCCGCTATCATATTCCGACAATACCGAGGAGACTTGTCATCGGGAAGTTCTGCCATGACGGTGTATTTCACCCAGCCTAAAATTGAGGAAGGCGCGACCGTCACCGACTGGACTGAGAAGCGAACCGACATGGTGGACAGGCAAGCCTTGCTCGCCACAGGCATCGACATCACAAATGGCAAAATCACCATCACCGCCAACAACACCATCGTCCGCGACAACAATGGCACCACCATCGCCCTCTTCGCTAACGGAAAGATTAACGCCTCGCTCATTGACGTAAAGCACCTTTGGGCAATCAGTGAGGATGGAACTAGCAAGGTAGGCTACTTCGGAAACGATACGGATTCGGCATGTATAATAGACAATAACACAACCGCACCATTATTTGTTGGAGGAAGCACTGCCCTAAGGTCAAACTTCTATGTAACTAGCAACGGAAAGATGGTTGCGAAGGATGCAGAGATAAGCGGTACTTTGAAGGGTGTAAGCGGAACGTTCAATAAACTGACTGATGGAACAGGAAAATTAAGTATCGGATTCCAAGATAATGGATTTTTTATCACAGGATTTACGAGATTCTATAATAATGTTGCATTAGACGGCATGTTAATAAGTCAAGGTCAAGGTGCGAATTACCTTGCATATGGAGTATGGGCTAGAGGAACGTTCGGAAGCAACGCAAGACTTACCTTGATGTGCATTGATAATCATAGGTATTACTACGAGGAAAATAACACTAAAAGAGTGCAAGGAAGCCCCCTTGTCTCATCTGATGGTGCAATAGATGGACACTATCCGTATCTAGTGTCAATGCGCCCAGTCACTAGCCAGCTCGGGATGTACGATGGCGAGGAGGATTGTGAATATTACGGAGCCTCGTTTGATTTGGTAATAATAAGAACCACGTCAAAAAGTGGTTATTATAAATTTACGAATTGTGGGTATGGAAAAGTGTTTCATGTCATCAATGGATATGATAAGCAGAGCGTGTGGATAGCATACCAAGGTGGTTGGTTTGAGCTGTATGGCAGTATGGGTATCACAATGGCTTATCTCGATTCTAGTATGTACACACCGACATCAACGAAGGCAGGAGCAGGATTCTTTATCCTTGGCACTTACGATAATACCTGGGTATAATTTTTAAACATCATAAATTTATGAAACTACAATTAGACAATGTAATGGTGCGCCTCTCCTTGGATAGCGAGCAGCGCACGCAAATGGAACTGAGAAAGGAAATCGCCAATGCAATCTACAAGACTGGCAGAAGGGGATTGGCGGACGTGGCACTCTCCACGAAGATGTGGAACGGCAGCAATGATACCGACTACACCGACGAGGAGGTTTCCGCCATCAAGGACTTCGTGGAGAAGAACTTCATCCCTGCCGTCATCGTGGCGGTGAACGAGGTGATAGAAAAAGCCACGATACCCCAAAGCTGAAATATCTAGTAAGTAATTTGGTAGCCACCACTCAATGTAAGGGGGGGTTATAAAACTCCCCCCATAGAGTAAAAGTAAAAAGAAAGTGATTATAATGCAATTCCAAAGCCATTATAACCGCTTTCTTTTATCCCTAGAGGGAACTAAAAACATATACGTTTCGTTTTGCGAAAATATCATTTCGTTTTGCGCTCCGCGAACATTTCGTTTTGCGGATTATACGACAACAAGGGCAGGGTGGTCAACTTCAAGAACACCATCATCATCATGACTTCCAATGCGAGCCGTGAGATGTTGAAGAGCACTTTCCGCCCTGAGTTCTTGAACCGTATCGACGACATCATCACCTTCAAGCCACTCACCAAGGAGCAGATTGCCAAGGTTGTTGAGTTGCAGATGAACAGAGCCAAGAAGA
>ERZ1024465.21-NODE-21-length-12366-cov-7.184713_pt1 | contig 12366 bp, 12 predicted proteins | sample MGYA00520804_ERZ1024465 | MGnify/ENA primary metagenome ERZ1024465 (study PRJEB33242, sample SAMEA3444305) | Homo sapiens | biome: Host associated; feature: Gastrointestinal tract; material: Stool | place: Uganda | collected 2011-01-01 ...
GCCGATGAAAATATCAGAATCATCAATGTGAGGGGGATTGGGTATAAAATGATTTGCTAGAATTTTGTAAAAGAACTATTCTTCCTATCCATCAACAAGCGCATCGAATGCTTCTTTGAAGTATTTGTCGAACCACTCGGCTGGGTGATCTGTTATCTGATGCTTGCCTGATTTCTCGATGTGAATGGCAACACATAAATAATTAATGGAGCAAGTAGCTCATTTTCCCTCTTCCCGGAGCTGCTACTTGCTGGATAACAGTATATTTTCTAGTCTTCTCAAAAGTCACTTCATCATCACTTCCGTCAGGATTAGCTAGAAAAACTTTTTTCCCCTCAAAATACGGCACGGAAATACCTTTCGCCCACGCTTCCAGGTAGATTCGTTCCACCTCATCGTGTACGGCATTGTTGGTTTCCCGAATCGTCTTGCCATTCGAGAGTCGCCAACCTTCTATTTCTTCATATTTGCACATAAGTCTTTAACCTTTAGAAAACCTTCGAAAAATCTACTGCAAAAATACGAGGAATCTTTTTAATAGCCAAATGTTTTAACCTCTTTTTTCTATCAGCTCTTATCAGAAGCATCTGTTTTTGAAAGTTTTTCCCAAAAAGGTTTGTGGTTTCAGGAATAATGGCTAATTTTGCGGGCGGGAAAGCGTCACTCCTCATAGGTGATGCTTTAGGGAATGATAAAATAAATAGGTATGAATAAGATATTTGATAGTATCAGACAGATGGATAAGGCTGGACAAGAATATTGGTCGGCTAGGGAATTGGAGTCTGTTATTGGTTATGCAGATTATCGTAATTTTAGCAAAATCATAGATAAGGCTAAGGTCTTATGTGTACAAAACAATAAGAATGTAGAAGACCATTTCGTTGAAGTCAACGAAATGGTTACTATTGGTAGTGAGGCAAAGAGAAAGCTGAAGTCCTACCATCTTTCCCGTTATGCTTGCCTTCTTATTTCTATGTCGCTCAGTTCCAAGAAAGAGAATGCATTGCCTGCATTAGAGTATTTTTCTGGTAAGCAGAATTTATCTTCTTCTTCATTACAAAATGCTGATACTTATACCAATACGGATATTGTGTTCTTCTCTGATTCGGAAGGAAAACTGAGAGTGGAATTAGTCTTTGATGGAGATACGGTTTGGACGACACAGAAGAGAATTGCAGAAATCTTTCAAGTAGATGTGCGAACAGTGAGCTATCACATCAATGAAATCTTGAACAGCGGAGAACTCAATAAATATTCAGTTATCCAAAAATCTTGGATAACTGCGGATGATGGGAAGAAATACGAAATGAACGTATTCAGGAGATTCGAGCATCCGAGCGTATGGCTTATCAAAAAATAACAGATATTTATGCCACGGCTTGCGATTATCAGAAGAATGCTACTACAACGCAGGAGTTTTATGCCAAGGTACAGAATAAGTTGCATTGGGCAATTACGGGTAAGACGGTAGCAGAAATCGTTTATTCTTCTGCTGATGCAACCAAGAAACACATGGGATTAACTTCTTGGGCTCAAGCCCCCGATGGTAAGGTGTTGAAATCGGATGTGACAATAGCAAAGAATTATTTGCATATAGAACAGATGAAGGAATTGAATGGTATTGTTTCTGCTTATATCGACTTAGCTGCCAATCGTGCCAAACGCCATATTCCAACGACTATGGAACAATGGGTCAAGTTCTTGGATGGTTTTCTTGAATTATCATCTTATCCAATTTTGATAGATAAGGGAAAGGTTTCGGCTCTTGAAGCTCGGTTGAAAGCTTATGAGGAATATGATAAGTTCAGGGTGATTCAAGACCGTGAGTTCTTGTCGGATTTTGACAAGGAAGTGATGAGGTTAAAAGGAGAATTGGGGTTGTTTGATAATTGATGATTAAGTATGAAAAAAATAATAATTGCTTGCGACTCTTATAAGGGCTGCCTTTCGAGCAGAGAGGTGAATGAGGCGATTGTTTCGGGATTGAAGGAATGGAATGCGGATGACGCTGCTTCTGAAATAAAGAAATTGTCTCCTGATGCTTCTTCTCCCGAAATCATTTGTCTCGAAATGAGTGATGGGGGAGAGGGAATGCTCGATGCCTTTCTCACGGCGATGAAAGGAGAGCGGGTGAGAATTCATGCCCATGATGCCCTGATGAGATGGATTGAGGCAGAGTATGGTATCGTGAATGATACGGCGATAATTGAGATTGCACAGACTGCCGGACTGGCTTTGATAGAGCCTGAACAGCGCAATCCTCTGAAGGCTACTTCCTGGGGCGTGGGCGAGATAATGATGAATGCTTTTCGCCGGGGTGTGCGCCACTTTATCGTAGGATTGGGCGGAAGTGCTACATCCGATTGCGGTATCGGAATGCTCAAGGCGATGGGAGACGACTGGAAGAAAATCCGCAAGGAATGTACTTTCATGTTGGCTTCTGATGTTACCAATCCGCTTTGTGGTGAAAACGGGGCGGCTCATGTCTTTGCGCCTCAGAAGGGGGCTGATGCAGAGATGGTGGAAATGCTGGATACTCGGGCAGGGAAGTTTGCTGAGGTGAGTGCCAAGCATTTCGGTTATGATAGGAGTGAGGTGCCTGGTGCCGGAGCTGCTGGTGGCTTGGGCTATGCTTTCCTGCAATATTTTGGTGCAGAGGTTTCTGCTGGAGCCGAACTTCTGTTGCGAGAAATCGGCTTTGATGAGATGATTCAGGATGCTGATCTCGTGATAACGGGTGAAGGTCATAGCGACAGACAGACCTTGATGGGAAAGTTGCCGCAGCGGATTTTGGAACATGTCTTGAAAAATAAAGCCACGACAGACCAGCAAATCTGGTTGGTTTCTGGAGGAATCAGCGAAAAGCAGGCGCTTCTTGATGCAGGCTTTGATCAGGTTCTTGCCGTATCTCCTCAGAATATGGATTTAGAGGAAGCGATGAATCCTGAAATTGCCAAAAGAAATATTGCCAATGCAATCAGAGTTTCCTTTGGAAATGCTTAGACCTCTTTTGAGAATAATCCATGTTTTTAGGGTCAATGATCAGGACTTTCTTTGCTATTCTTCGGTTCTTTCTTTTGAGGATTATAAATTTTTCTTTGGATTTATTCCTGATTGAGAAAAAGTGAAATCGTGTATTTTTAGGATACGATAACCCTGAAAATATACGATTTTACTTATTTATTTTCTGTTTTTACATGTTATTTGAACGATTGATGGTTGTTTTTGAACGTTTTGGAGGGAAAATGCCCATCCGTATGGTTGGTGATTCAGTTTTTTCTGTCTGTTGTTTTTTAGTTGTAAATTTCTATAAACACACACATTTTTTCTCATTTTGCAAATTCGTAAACGAGGATTTTCATACTTTTGCCCCCAGTTATGATTTAATAAAGCAGTAACTTGATGTCCTATCACATTTTGTTGCCTATATGATAATTACTTATTTAATGAACTTTAATTTTTGAATGATGATGAAAATTTTACTATCATTTAATGCTTTTAAGCATCGCTCCATCTTTGCCGGTTTCTTGGCTATATTCTTGCTTTTCGGAGCAGTCAAGGGAACCAAGGCACAAGGTCGTAATGGTTCTGCTTCCGCCTTCGAAGGTTTGGAAAATCTTGATGGTATTTCCGCAGATGCTTTAAATGAAATTGCAACTGAAGGTAAGCTTGGTGAATTTCCAACAACGGATAAGAACAAAATCTTTTTCTTGTATAATGTAAAGACTGGTCTGCTGCTCAATGTAGGAGGCTATTGGGGAACCCATGTGTCTCTTCAGGAATATGGAATGCCTCTTTGGGTCTATAAAGACACAGACGGCTGGATTCATTTCCAGCAGGATGTTGATAAGCAGGGTGCTTCATCAGGAAATCAGGAAGGCTGTTCGTTGGAATATTTCTATGGAGAAGGTTATGCCTCTACAAGTATTGGCGTCTTTGTGGATCGCGATATCTATGCATCTACAAATAATACCAAGATTCAGATTCAGCGTGGTTGGACGATTGAACCTATTGAAGGAGATGCAAAAAATACCTTCAAAATATACACTTATCGCCGTAGTGCATCGGGGTATAGTTCATATAATAATAGCTCTTATAAAAACTACTATCTCTCTGCAGCCGCTTCTCAGGGTGATGTGGATAAAAATTGTGGTGCTTTCTTGACATCTGATAAAACTAACTATAGTGATGAGCGCTCTCAGTGGCGTATCTTCTCTTATCAGCAGCTTTATGATTTGCAAACGAATTCTATCGGCTTTAAGAGTTCGTTAGATTTGTCATTCAAATTAGAATGCCCTGGATTCAGCCGTGATAATGGTGCGCTTGATAAATGGAAGACTGCTGTTTATAAGGAGGGAGCTACTGGATCATTCAGATTTGGTTTGGAGGAACGTTATAAAACAGACCCGAGTCACGGATTAAACGAATATAAAGGTAGTGTTACATCTGATAATCCATATACTTTCAATGAAAAAAAATATACGAGTATAGATGATTACCAGACTCATCTCGGCAAATATTATTGCGCAGATATTAAGAATACCCGTGGTGCAGTTTATCAGGTGGTACACGTAGAACATGGCGGTTCTTATGTTATCGAATGCAAGGCTTATTCTAATACAAAAAAAGCTAAGCTCTTTGCCACTCTTTTGCAGGATAAAAGTGAAAATCCTACAGATTATACAAAAATAGTTGAAGGTTCCCTCCGTGAAACCGTTGTTATGCAGACTGCAAACATGTCTCAGACAGAACAGAACAATTTGCATATCAGCGAGAAGAACATGGATTATGCTGGTAAGGAATTCTATGGCAGCCATAAGTACTTCAATAGTGTCCTCGTGCAGGTTCCAGAAGGTGGCGGTAACATCTGCTTCGGTGTTCGTGTAGGTTCTGTTACTGATAATGTTGCTGAAGATGGTGAGTGGACTGTATTTGATGATTTCCGTCTTCTCTATGCAGGTTCTACCACCTCACGCGACTTGATTTTGGATGAAGACAAGGATAATCTGAACTATCTTCTTGACTGTACAGAAACTTATGACGATGTGGTTCTCCATCTCAACAAGAAATCTTTCAATAAGAATATCAATAAATGGAACACCATCGTGCTGCCAGTTGACTTGAATAAAGACCAGTTCACTCAGGCATTCGGAGCTAATGCCCGATTGGCAGAACTGACCAGGCTCACTCGAAATCAGATCCAGTTTGAAACGGTGACGATTGCAAATATGGGAAATAATGACGTAGTTCTTAAGGCGTACGTACCTTATATTATCTATCCTACAAAGGACTTGGCAAATGAGAGAACACCTAAATATACGGCAACCCTTCATAAGACGGGTGCTGGTTCTCAAATCGAGGAGCATAAGGTAACTATCGCAGAAAACCATATTGATATTCCGAATGTCAGCCTCAAGAGAAATGCTCAAAACAAGAATGATCTCTTTGGACTCATCAAGGATACTTGGTCGCTGGATTTGAATCATGTGAAACTTGCTAACAAGACTGAGGCGAGCGAAATAGTAACAGATGGAACTTTAGCTGCATACGGTACTTTTGCAAGAACATTCGGCGATATCATGAAGAATGATGAGCAGACATCTTTTTCAATCACAAATAAGGAAAATCCGATTATTGAGGGTAGAGATAATCTGAAAGGTTGCTATTTCTTCCATGAAGGAAAAATGGTCTATGCTGGCGACAAAGTTCGTGGCTTGCGTGGTTTCAGCGTATGGTTCAAACCAGTATCGACTTCTACTCCAGGTGCAGCCTCTTCCAAGTTTATCCTGGATGGCATTGACTATACCACAGATGTAGAGCGAATCATGGCTACAGAAGACAGCAGCATCGATTCCAAGTTTGCGAAACTCGGTGTGTTCAATCTCAATGGTCAGCTCGTTCGCAGCGGCAGTACCGATGTTTCAGGCTTACCTTCCGGTATCTATATCGTGAATGGCAAGAAAGTGTTTGTTAAGTAAAGACTAACTTATTGAAGATAAGAAAGGATGATTATGATGAAAGCTCAATATATTAAACCGGAAATACACATGCTCCTCTTGGAGAATATGCTGATGGCAAGCAACTCCATAAGTTGGACAGCCGATTACGCAAATGATCAAACTGACCCAGATGGTGATGATCACGGTCATATCTTTGGTCCTGACACTAATTGGGGGTCCGATCCTAGTTGGGGTGGTTCCTCAGATCCATTTGACAGCGACAACTGGTAATCAGAAGTATATGTAGCGTACTATTAAACAGTAAAATATATCAAAAATGTGTTATCTTGGCAGAAATTCTGCTGGGATAACACATTTTTTTGCTTAAATAATTTGGAGATAACTTATTTTTTTGTATTTTTGCAGACAGGGTAGTTGAAAAACTATGCCTATAAACATCATATAGACTCAACAAAAGTGATAAAAACCTAACGACGATCTTCAAAATACTCAAGATCTAAGGATTTTTAGTAGATTATGTACGTGTAATATATACTCTCTGTTCGTATGGCAATCAGATTGCTATGCGAATCAAAGTGTGCTAAAAGAAAGTGATGAAATTTTAGTGATTTAATAAAAGTAGTACATTATGGAGTTACTGGAAAATTATTTCGCAGAACTGATTCAGTGTGTCGGCACCAGTTATCTGGTGATAGGCATTATTCTGGTATTTCTGAGAGTACCAGATACTGCAGATTATATACCTTACCGTAAGGCAAAATATTTCTTGGCATCAGCATTTTTTGTCATGTTCATCAACCTGTTTCTATGGTTGGAAATCTTTTCCTCGCAAGATTGGAAGGCGCTCAATTCCATCATTGCCTGTATGGACATCAGCCTGTTTTTCCTGACATGTATATGCTTTGCCTATTCATTTGCCTCCCTGTTGGATTCGCAATATATCAATAAAAAGAGGATGCTGAAGGATTTCGGGTATTGGATATTGACGATTTCCATTTCCTGGATTTCCCTATGGGAGCCTTTGGTGCCTTATGCTTATTATCTGTATATCATTTCCACCTTGCTTTTCTGTAGTATCGTGGTAAGATACATGTTCCATTTCCAGTTTATCTATAGGAAGAAAAGGGAACAGTTGGATAATTACTTCTCCGATGATAATATGCAGCGCTTCATGTTTTGGACGAAGAAAAGCCTCTTCTTCCTGTGCCTCTTGGGTGTCTTTGCCTATCTCACTCTCTTCTTCGGAATCTATTTCAATTATGCCTACCAGGTGTATATTGTCAGTATCAATCTCTATATCGTCATCTCTTTCATCAATTACCGTCCGTATTATGGCACGCTCAATTTAGCTTCGACGATGAATGATGAAATAGAAAACTATTCCAGTCAGGAACCGGAAACTTCCAAGTTGGAGAATTATGAGAACCTCTTCGGAGCACGATTGCAGCAATGGGTGGATGACAAGAAGTATCTCTCATCCCAGTTGACCATCGACAGTCTGGCTGCCGAAATGGGCACCAATAAGGTTTATCTTTCCCGTTATATCAACGGAAAACATGCCGTCAATTTCAGTACCTGGATTACCACCTTGCGCATCAAGGAGGCACAGGTCTATATGTTGGCTCATCCCGGTGCTACATTGGAAGAAGTAGCTTATCATGTCGGTTTCTCTTCTGCCTCTTATTTCTCCCGAGTCTTCTCCCGCATCGTCAAGACGAGTCCTACAATATGGCGAAGTAATATCTGAACAAAATGCAAAAAAAATGAACGGAAAAACTAATGTTTTTGAAAAAGATATTGTACTTTTGTAGCCAAATTAACAAATAACTAAAACATATAATGGAGAAACAAACGAAATGGCTACTCGCCGGTATGATGATGTTGGCGATGTCCGCAAATGTGAAAGCCCAGACTTTCGACGTAGATCTGAGTAAGCAGAATCCTAAAAGTTACGCTGTAGAAGTGCCTGATGGCAACTACAAGGTGACGGTCGTTCTCGGCTCCAAGAAAAAGGCAGCCAAGACGGTGGTACGTGCTGAAGCCAGAAGACTCATGGTGGATGAAATCTCTACCAAGAAGGGTAAATTCCAGACCGTCCAGTTTATCGTCAACAAGCGTTCACCCAAGATTTCAGATAAGATGAACGTACGTATCAAACCTCGTGAGAAGGGCACACCTGACTGGGATGACAAGCTGACTCTTGACTTCTATGGTGCTGCTCCTGCCGTAAAACAGGTGAAGATAGAGCGTGATACGACTGCCACAACCATCTTCCTCTGCGGCAACTCAACCGTAGTGGATCAGGCTCATGAACCATACGCCAGTTGGGGACAGATGATTCCACGCTGGTTTGGTCCGGAAGTCGCTATTTCCAATCATGCAGAGAGCGGATTGACTGCCGGATCCTTCTTAGCTTCCAACCGTCTGGAGAAAGTATTGGCCATGATGAAGAAGGGCGACTATGTGATTTGTGAGTTCGGACACAACGACCAGAAAGAGAAGACTCCAGGAAGTGGAGCCTGGTATAATTTCTCCTACAATCTGAAGCAATATATAGATAAGGTACGCGCGAAGGGTGGAAACATCATCTTTGTGACTCCTACCCAGCGCCGTTTCTTTGATAAAGCTACCCGCAGCAAAATACAGGAAACGCATGGCGACTATCCTGATGCCATGAGAGCTGTGGCAAAAAGAGAGGGTGTGCCTGTCATTGAACTGCATGATATGACCCGTACATTTTTCGAGACATTGGGTTATGAGAACAGTAAGAAATCGCTGGTTCACTATCCTGCCAACACTTATCCTAATCAGCCGAAGGCATTAGAGGATAATACCCACTTCAATCCATACGGAGCCTATGAGGTGGCCAAGATGGTGGTGATGGGAATGAAGCAGCTCCATCTGCCATTCCTGAAATATCTCCGTCCAGACTGGCAGGATTTCAATCCAGCCCAGCCTGATGACTTCAATAAGTTCCTTTGGTATCCATCCACAGACCTGGATGTTACCAAGCCAGATGGAAATTAAAGATATTCATAACTAAGAGAAAGTTTTGCTCCGTACTTCGGAGCGGAACTTTCTTTTTAGGTATGATAAACAATCACTTATCGTTTCCATAATTTCTTTTTATCTTCTTTCGCCAGTCTGTACTGTGCATCTTCCACGCCCTGACTCCACTGACAGTCCTTTTTTGTGTACCATTTGCCATGAAAAAAACAGTTTCATTTTCATCTAAGGATAAAAATTCGGCTTTTATGAGCAGAAAATCTGCAGTTTTAAAATTCTTTATCATGGAATTTTGTCCAAAATGAGCCAGTTACGAATATTTTTTGTATATTTGCACAAAATTGAAATGAATGTTTCTATCACTTCACAGGACAATCAGATTTTGACAATTTTCAACTTATCATCATAATGAAAGCATTTACATATATTAAACAAGGTGTATTTGGCTTCACCGAAAAGGAGAAACCTATCCTGATAGATGAACACGATGCTATCGTGAGAGTAACTATGAGCAGTATCTGTACCAGTGATTTGCATATCAAGCACGGTTCTGTTCCTCGTGCCGTTCCCGGAATTACTGTGGGACATGAAATGGTGGGTATCGTAGAAGAAGTAGGGGAGAAGGTTACCCATGTGAAACCAGGCGATAGAGTAACCGTGAATGTGGAAACATACTGCGGGGAATGCTTCTACTGCCAACATGGATATGTGAACAACTGTACTTCTCCTCATGGCGGTTGGGCTTTGGGCTGTCGTATTGATGGCGGGCAGACCGAATATGTAAGGGTTCCTTATGCCACCACGGGCTTAAATAGGATTCCTGACAATGTAAGTGATGAGCAGGCACTCTTTGTTGGAGATATTCTTGCCACAGGTTTCTGGGCAACAAGGATTTCTGAAATCAAGGAAGAAGATACAGTTTTGATTATCGGAGCAGGACCTACGGGAGTGTGCTGTTTACTTTGCACGTTGTTGAAGAATCCGCAGAAAATCATCGTTTGCGAGAAGTCAGAAGCCAGAAGAGCTTTTGTCAAGGAGCATTATCCGCAGGTCTTGGTGGTAGAACCAGAGGATTGCGAGGCTTTCGTCAAGGAACAGAGTTTGCATGGTGGTGCGGATGTGGTGATGGAGGTAGCAGGCGGTCCCGATACTTTCCAGTTGGCATGGCAAAGTGCCCGCCCTAATGCGATAGTTACCATTGTGGCGATGTACGACAAACCTCAGCTCTTACCTCTCCCAGATATGTATGGCAAGAATCTCATCTTCAAGACTGGTGGGGTAGATGGTTGTGATTGCGAGGAAATCCTGCATCTGATATCTCAGGGCAAGATAGACACCACTCCTCTCATCACCCACCGTTTTCCTCTTTCAAAAATCGAAGAAGCCTACGATATCTTTGAAAACAGAAAGGATAGAGTCATTAAAATAGCGATATATCCGGATGAGGAATAAAGCATGTTGTAGATCGATAGCCCTTTCACGGGCTATCCTTTCTTTGTTATATCTTGTTAAAGATTAATCTGCAGACACATATTTATAAAAAGAAATCACTATATTTGCATTTAAAGCAACAAATTGAATGTTATGAAAGATTTAAACCAACATTTTTCATTTTACGGCTGAGTTCACTTGCAAGAATGGTCAAGATGAATTCCGCCCAGACATCACTTTGTTTGTCAATGGTTTACCTCTTTGCTTCGTGGAGGTAAAAAAGCCAAACAACCATGGGGAAATGGTGGCTGAAAGTAAGCGAATGAATGATTATAGAACTACGCTTGCACAACAATTCGCTGAAAGTCATCGTTTGGAAGATGAGATAATGAAGCAACTCGGAAGTCTTAGCTTTAATAGAAATGTAGGAAAGGAATAAAGGCATGAATGAAATTATTAACGCAAATACCGATTTGCTGCCTGATGGTTATGCAGAATGGCGCAAAGACATAGAGCATCTTATAGAGGTAGCAAAACTACGTACCGCAATTAATGTCAATGCTGACACATTGGCGTTATATTGGACTTTGGGCAAACGAATTTTAGCACAGCAGAGACAATTAGGCTGGGGAGCAAATATCATATCAAAATTATCTGTTGATTTATCCCAAAAGTTCCCTAATGATAGAGGATACTCTTTGAGTAATCTCAAAAGTATGAGACGTTTCGCTGAAGCGTATCCAGATTTTCCATTTTTGCAAGTGCCGCTTGCAAAAATGGAAAATATTCCAATTGGTCAAGTGGCACTTGACCAATTTAAAGAAGATGACAAAGGCTTTGTGCAAGTGGAACTTGCACAAATTACTTGGTATCATCACATTTCGCTTCTATCGAAAGTAAAAGACATTGCCGAACGAGCTTATTACATCACAGAAACTGCGCAGAATGGATGGAGTCGTGATGTGATGCTTATGCAGATAGCAAATGGATATATCCATGCTAAAGGGCATGCAATCAATAACTTTGAGCAAACCTTGCCACCTCTTCAGTCCGATTTGGCGAAGTATATTTTTAAAGACCCATACAATTTTAGTTTTTTGGGCACAGTGGCACTCCAAAATGAGCTTGACATTGAGAAAACATTGACAAGCAAGATTACAGACTTTCTCCTTGAAATGGGACGTGGCTTTGCATACATTGGCAGGCAATACCACATTTCGGTAGATGGTGATGACTACTATATCGACTTGCTGATGTACCACCTCAAACTGCATTGCTATGTTGTTGTGGAGTTAAAAGCCGTGGAGTTCAAACCAGAGTTTGTTAGCAAGCTGAACTTCTATATTTCTGCTGTTGATGACATTGTAAAATCTCCAGAAGACAAACCTACAATTGGTTTGCTTCTCTGCCGAACTAAGAGTAACAAGAAAGCCGAGTTTTCGCTTCGTGGCATAACCCAACCTATGGGTATTGCGCAATATGAAACAGAAAAGCTCTTTGCTGATGTTGCATCGGCATTACCACAGATTGAGGAAATAGAGGAAAAACTTGAAGACTTGGATAATAAGTAAAAGCAGGCATTTAGAGGACATCTTTGATGAGGGGAAACTGGATAAGGACGTGGTTGTTTCCAAAATGGAAATAACCACCCTGCATGGTGTAATCTGGCTTTGTTTAAAAAAAATAAATGAATTGTTAGGAATAAAATTAAAAGGATTCTATGAAACTGAAAAAATATAAATTGAGAAAGCTTTGCTTGCCAAACCAAATTGGCAAATATGGCATACCTGCCCCAGCAATAGCATATTCGAAAAAAGACTTTTATTTGTATTTCTTGTAAAAGAAAATAGTTATTACCGTCATAAAGAGCATAAAAATTATAAATTTTTGTTAAAATCGTTTGCGTTTTCATACCCTTTATGATATGATAAAAAAGCTGATTTGACGGCCTCATGGTCAAGCGGTTAAG
>ERZ1024465.25-NODE-25-length-11905-cov-8.511561_pt1 | contig 11905 bp, 8 predicted proteins | sample MGYA00520804_ERZ1024465 | MGnify/ENA primary metagenome ERZ1024465 (study PRJEB33242, sample SAMEA3444305) | Homo sapiens | biome: Host associated; feature: Gastrointestinal tract; material: Stool | place: Uganda | collected 2011-01-01 ...
AGAGGGTTGGCTCATCCAGTTCGTTGGCACTCAGCCAAGGATAGAATTTCCTGCGGATTTCTTCGTTTGGAACGATGGCGTAACTGCTTACGATTCCTGCAATGTTGAAGGTCTTGGAAGGAGCCTGGAAGGTGATGCTGATGTTGCGCGCCTTATCAGAAACCGAAGCAAATGGGATGTGCTTGTGTCCGAACAGCGCCATATCCGAATGAATCTCATCGCTGATAACGAGCAGATGATGTTCGTAGCAGAAGTCGGCAAGTCGCTGCAGGGTCTCCTTGCTCCAGGTAATACCGCCCGGATTATGAGGATTGCAGAGAATCAGGATCTTGCACTTCTCATCATAGATTTTCTCCAGGTTTTCGAAGTCCATCTCGTAATATCCATCCTCCTTCATCTTCAGCGGATTGAAGACCACCTCTCTGCCGTTGCCCTCTGGAGTGAGGCGGAATGGGTGATAAACGGGTGGCTGGATGATGACTTTCTCATCAGGACGGGTGAAGACATTCACCACGAGTCCGATACCTTTTACAATACCTGGAATGAAGCGGATCCACTCTCGCTTCACATCCCACTGGTGGTGGTCATGCACCCAGTCGATGATGCTGGGCAGATAATCTTCCGGCTCCATGGTGTAGCCGAAAAGAGAGTGTTCCAATCTTGCCTTGAGGGCATCTGTAATGAAAGATGGGGTCTCGAAATCCATATCGGCTACCCAAAGTGGCAGCAGGTCATCTCGTCCCCAACGAGGCAGCAGGGCGCCATGCTTCAGGTCGTCGCTGCCCGAACGGTCTATGATCTTATTGAAATCGTACATTTTTTTAATCTTTAACTTTAAATACCGGGCAATATACAAAGCTTTTGCCCTTACAGGGCGCCTTACTGATTGCCATTATACCCAGGGCGATGCCCTGGGCTGTGAGCTTTTGGGCCTTCAGCCCGTACTTAAACCACTTGCGAAACTTGAGTTTACTATAAACTACCAACCGCCTGCTTGATGTCTTCGAAGAGATCATCCACATCCTCCAGACCTACGCTGAGGCGGATGGTGGTGTCTTTTACATCCATCGACTTACGCATATTCTCGGAGAATGCACCGAAGATGGTGCTTGCCGGATGAATGGCGAGCGAACGGTTGTCGAAGAGATTGGTGGCACGATGGATGAGCTTCAGATTGTTCAGGAAACTGAAGCAGGCTTCCTTGCTTTCCAAATCAATGCAGATCATGGCTCCCGCCGTCTTGCCAAACTGGTGCTGTGCCAACTCGTGATAAGGATTATCTTCCAAACCTACATAGTTCACATATTGAATTTGTGGCAGAGTGCGCAACTTCTTGGCGAGTTCCAGGGCGTTGCTGCTCTGTACACGATAGCGGGCATCGAGTGTTTCGAGTCCGATGGTCTGCATATAGGCTACCTGTGGTGTCATGTAGGCACCGAAGTTGAAGAGCATTTCTCCATAGAGACGCTTGGCGAAATCGCCGTTATAAGGAGTTCCGTAGTCGATGACCAGACCGCCGAGCGAAGTAGCACCACCACTTATATATTTAGAGCTGGAAACCACCTCAATATCTACTCCCAGATTCTTAGCTGAGAACTGTGTGAACGGAATCACGGTAGAATCCACTACCAGCGGAACATTCTTTTCGTGAGCCACTTCCGAAATGGCTTTCAGATCGGCAACCTCCAACTGTGGGTTGGTCAGGATTTCCAGGAATACGCAGCAGGTGTCATCGTCGATGGCCTCACGTACCTCCTCGATATTGGTTAAATCGCGCAAGCGGACCTTTACGCCAAATCGGCGCAGGGTAGCAACGAGCAGGGCGTAGGTGTTGCCGAAGAGATGCTTCGAGGTAACGATGTTCTTGCCCTGTGCTGCCAAGGACATGAAAGTATTGCTGATTGCCGCCATTCCTGAGTTGAAGGCTGTGGCGTGGGCTGCATCGGTGAGGGCTGCCACTCGGCGCTCCAGGTTGGTTACCGTAGGATTCTCCACACGGGAGTAATCAGGTGCCTTGATCTTGTCGGTGAATGCTTCCGCCATAACGGCAGCATTGTCGAATTCGTAGGCGAGGGTGTTATATACTGGAACACTCAGCGAATCGTAAGCATCGCGGCGTTCGTATTCCAAATGAATGGCTTGTGTTTGTTTCTTCATTCTTTTATGATTTTATGTGATATTTTGTTTGCAAAAGTACAAAAAAGAAATCAAATAGACAATAGATAGCATAAAAAAACGAGTTGCGAATGCTTTTTTTATGCATTGCGACTCGTTCGAGAGAGTGTATTGATTATTCTATTCTATGTTTCCGATAGTTCCTGGGTTTGTTAGTTTCCATTCATTCCACCCGTCTGGATTCCCTGCTTTTCTTCCTGGAAATCGTTCTTGATGTTGGATTTCGCCTGCTGGAATTGCTTCTTGGTGTTGCCGAACTTCCAGGTAAGGGTGAGACTGATCTGGCGCAGAGGCACCTTCACCGTCATATTCTGCACATAGTCTGAACCCACGGTCTTCTGCTTGATGTTGAGCTTGTCGTCGGTTGGTGTGAGGAACATCAGACTCAGGTCCAGCTTATCCTTGACGATGGATTTGGAGAGGGTGGAGTAGAAGAAAGCCATTCCGCTCTGATAGCCCTGCAGGTTGTGTTGCTTGCTCTGAACGATGCTTCCTACCGTCCATTGCAGTTCCCAAGGCAGAGTCTGTTGCAGATTGATCATCGTACTGCTGTTCCAGCCATGGTTCTTCCATCCCAGGATTTCGCTGCGCAGGTCGTTGTAGCTAAGACTCTCGTTCAGCATCAGTCTCGTCTTCTTGAACACCAGCCAGTTGGCAAAGACATTCAGACTGGCATTGCGAGTCTTCGAAACATTGCCGTAGGTGGTATTGAGCAGGTTGTCTGCATCGATGAACGAATACTGCTCTATCTGGTTGTTGCAGAATCCATAGCCCAGAGTCGTGCTCAGGATGAATCTAGGGTTGTAATAATTGAACACCATATTCAACTGATGCGACTTCACCACGTCGAGGTCTGTATTACCATAGCTGATGGCGGTAGGATTACTGCGATCTACATACGGGTTGAGATAGGTGATTCCCGGACGGGTGATTCTCATGCTGTAGTTCACGCCGAGATTCACTCCTGGAGTGATGCTGTAGGAGAGGCTGGCGCTCGGCACGAAGTTACCGTAGTTTTTGTCGAAGTTGTCGCCCTTGCCCTGCTCGAATTTCACTTTCTCCCAGGTCTGTTCGTATCGGGTTCCCAGCATGGTTCCAATCTTTCCGAAGTTTCCTTTCCATTCAGCATAGGCAGCCAGGATGTTCTGGGTGTTCTTATACTCCATACTGTTGGCAGGATTCAGCGTTTCGCTTTTATCTTCAGCCACGTCGTAGTAGCGGGAATCGCTCTTGTTGATGCGGGCAATATACTTGGCTCCGAAGTTCAGACGCTGGGTGGCGCTGAGCGAATGGGTGAAGTCTGCCTGGAATGTATGTTCCGTTCCGCGTGTCTTGCTCTTCGAGAGCAGGTCGTTGAGCTGGAGAGTCGTCACATGACTGATATTGTCGTAGAATGTATAGTCGTCGGTGTGAGAAGGGTTGGTACTGAAGAGATAGCTGAGGATGAGATAGTTCGTACGCTCCTTGTTGAAGAATCGCTGATAATCGAGACTTCCGTTGAAGGAGGTGTTGCCCATATCCTGCTTCATCTCATTGCCGTATTCGAATCCTTCGCCGTAGATTCCGCCTGCCATTTTCGTGAGTGGGTGACCCGTAATTTTCTGGTTGAAGGAGGTCAGACCAGCCGTGGCGCTGATGTTGCTCAGCGAATCGAGTTCGTAGCTCAGACTGATGTTGCCCATGGAGAAGGGCTGCTTCATATCCGAATTCTGATAGTAGTTCATCGTGCTTCCATCTTTCTGGATTCGGTCGAAGGAGATGGTGGTTCCATCCATTCGCTGATGATTGTACATTCCGTTGGCGCTGTAGGTAAGCTTGCCCTGCTGTCCGCTGATGAAGGCGGAGATGCGCTGCGTCTGGTTGCCGGCAGCAGCACTGATGTTGCCATTATAGCCATTGCTGAGGTCGTTGCCCCCGCCGCCGTTCACGGCTGGCTTGTTGAGAACGATGTTGAGCACGCCTCCCGTACCTTCTGCATCATACTTGGCTCCCGGATTGGTGATTACCTCAATGTTCTTGACCATAGTAGCCGGCATTGCCTTGAAAATCTGCGATGGGTTGGCAGAGAACATCGGGTTGGGTTTTCCGTCCACATACACCTTGAAGCTGGATGAACCGTTCACGGTAATGTTATCCTGTCCATCCACGGTAACCATCGGTACCTTGCGCAGCATGTCGAGAACGGTAGAAGCCTTGGCGTCAGCATCCTGCTGTACGTTGTAGGTCATCTTGTCGGTCTCCATCTTTACCAGCGGTTTGGATGCAACCACGGTAACTGCGTTGAGATCCACGTCTTTCCAGAGGGAATCTGTGACCTCAGCATCGCTCTGCGCGAAACATTCTAGCGAGCAGACGAGCAGAGTACTCATCAAAATCATATTTTTCTTATTCATATTCTTCGTTTTAAAATATCCTTGTTTGTTAACTATCTTTTTGCCTTTTTGTTTGTTTGACGATGCAAAGATAATAGATTCTTTTGTAAAGACAATGACACCGGGAGGGGTTTAACCCAACAATAACTTTCTGAAAGCCGTCCTTAACATTGAAATAACATAAATTTATCAGAAACCCTGCAAAAAGCATAAAATGTAAGCCATTCATTCGTTTATCTCAACTTTATTTTGTAATTTCGCAGCGAAATAGAAAATTCAGAGTTTCTTGGATGATCATAGAATAAACAATAGAATAAAAATATAAATCAGTTATGATGAAATCAACTAAAATGAGCCTCCGGGCTCTTACGTTTAGTGCTGCACTCTGTGCTTCGCTCGGAACATCGCTTTCTGCCTTTGCCGAGACCATCGAAGTGCAGAAGCTGAAACATGCAGGTCCTTATCCTGTAGCTACCCCTTGGATGGCGGATAGCGTGAATGTGAAGGGTGAGAAATTCTCGATGGAGGGTGTGCTCGACTCGCCGCTCTCGTTTACCTTATTGAATAATGGTAAGGAGGTGGCTGCTTCTCAGCTCCTGGCTGATAGCAGGCAGAATGCTCTTCACCTGGCTTCGTTCACCATATCGAACTCCAGCCGTACCCAGGCTACCATCGAGGTGAAGGGATTGAAGCAGTATCGCCTCTTTGTGGATGGAGAGCAGGTGAAAGTGAATGGCGATAAGGCGGAGACTGTCCTGATGCCTTCTACTCATACCGTAGTCATCAAGTACCTCACCGCTTCATCAGCCGATGCTTCCGCTTCTGAAAAGAATGCATCAGAAAAATCATCTTCTTCAGAAAAGAAAGCTGATCAGAATTTCAAGATCAGCATTACTGCGGCAGACGGCAAGCAGCTGAGCGTGGGCGAATCTTCTGCCAGCACCAAGCGTACCTTTAATATATACGATGTAATCTGCATGCCTAACTATGCGAGCGTTCAGATGTCGCCAAACGGCAAGTTCATGATCGTGAGCAAGACTTGGGTAGATCGTCAGGGCAAGAACCATAGCGTCAATGAATTGAGAAACTGTCAGACCAACAAGGTGGTTGCTTCTTTCGAGGAAAGTGTAAGATGGATGCCTCGTACTAACAAACTGTATTTTACCGAGAAGGCGAGCGACAGTTCCATTGCCGGCGAAGGAAAGGCTGATGGCGAAGTTCAGCTGATTACCATCAATCCGATGAATATGGAGCGAGAGGTGTTGGCGGCAAACATTCCGGAGGGATGGTTCCTGTTTACTCCAGATGAGAAATCGCTCATCTATACGCTCTATGAGGAAGGCAGAAAGAAGGACCCTCAGGTGTACGATGTAAAGGAACCTGATGACCGTCAGCCAGGATGGAGAACCCGCAGCTATTTGGCTAAGTATGATCTGGCTTCAGGCATTCTCCAGCCGCTCACCTTCGGCTACCATAATGTTTATCTCAACGATATTTCCGCAGATTCCCGCTATCTGCTCATCGGCAAGAGCGAGGAACGCCTTACCAAGCGTCCAACCACTCTTAATTCCTACTATCGTCTCAATCTCGATGATATGAGTGTAGAGACTTTGATAGAGAAGGGTGAGTTCCTGAACAGTGCCCAGTTCTCGCCAGATGGCAAGAGCATTCTCGTTACCGGTTCGCCTGAGGCTTTCGATGGAATTGGAAAGAATGTGGAGGAGGGACAGACTCCTAGTATGGTTGACACCCAGCTCTATCTGATGAACCTGGCGGATAAGAAGGTTCGCCCGATGACCAAGGATTTCAATCCTAACGTGCAGAGCGTGGATTGGAGCAAGGCGGATGGCAATATTTACTTCACAGCCGAGGATAAAGACTGCATGCATCTCTTCCAACTGAACCCTAAGTCGGGTAAGTTTACTTTGCTCAAGACTCCGGAGGAGAACATCAAGAGCTTCTCCATCGCAGCGGCTGCTCCGGAAATGGCGTTCTCAGGACAGAGCGCATCCAATGCTGACCGACTCTACAAGATGAGCACCAAGGCACAGAAGTCGCTGCTCGTAGATGATCTCAGTGCCCGCCTGTTGAAAGACATCGAGCTGGGCGAGTGCAAGGCTTGGAACTTTGTGAATTCCCGTGGCGACACCCTTTGCTGCCGTTACTATCTGCCACCTAATTTCGATGCTTCCAAGAAGTATCCGATGGTGGTGAACTACTATGGCGGTTGCAGTCCTACGAGTCGTATGTTCCAGAGCCGCTATCCTCATCATGTCTATGCTGCGATGGGTTATGTGGTGCTGGTAGTGAATCCGAGCGGTGCTACTGGTTTCGGTCAGAAGTTCTCTGCCCGCCACGTGGATACTGCCGGCGAGGGAGTGGCTGAGGATATTATCTCCAGCACCCAGGCTTTCTGCGATGAGCATAGTTTCGTAAACCGCAAGAAGATAGGTTGTATCGGCGCCAGCTACGGTGGCTTTATGACTCAGTATCTTCAGACCAAGACCGATCTCTTTGCCGCAGCCATTTCTCATGCCGGCATCAGCGACCATACCAGCTATTGGGGCGAAGGCTATTGGGGCTACAGCTACAGCGAGGTTTCCATGGCGAACGAGTATCCTTGGACCAACAAGCATCTCTTCGTAGATCAGAGTCCGCTCTACAATGCAGACAAGATTCATACTCCATTGCTCTTCGTGCACGGAACAGCCGATAACAACGTGCCTGTGGGAGAGAGTATTCAGCTCTATACGGCTTTGAAGCTTCTTGGCCGTCCAACGGCGATGGTTCTGGTAGATGGTCAGGATCATCACATCATCGATTATGAAAAGCGCATCAAGTGGCAGAACACCATCTTCGCATGGTTTGCCAAGTGGCTGCAGGATGATGGCAGCTGGTGGAAAGAGATGTATGGAGAGGAAAAGATGTAGTTGACGGCTGGCTGGCGAAAAGCTGGCTTCAGTCTTTATAAAACAAAAGAGATTATATTCCTTCTTTGTGGGGAATATAATCTCTTTTTGTGTTATTGCTTGTTGCAAATATAATCTCTTTTCTGGATTCTTATTTCTTGTTGCTTAGCGTGATGGCTAAGGAGATGAAGGCGAAGGAAATGCCTACGATGCAGACTCCCAGCCAGTCGGCTTGGGTCCACACGTATCCGGCACAGAACGTACCGAGCGAACCACCGATGAAATAGGTCGTCATGAAGATGGTGTTGGCACGGTTGGAAGCCTGCGGAATCTCCTGCAGGCAGCCGCTCTGATTGCTGAGCTGCTGACATTGCAGTCCGATATCTACCAGGATGATGGCTGCGATGAGTCCTGCATAGGTGTCGCCGAAGAGGAGGGCTATTGCCCAGGCGATGATCTGCATGGCTGCTCCGAAGAGGCTGAACTTGTAGATTCCGAACCTTGGGACCAGCTTTCCTACGCTGCTGGCTGCCACGGCTCCCATGATTCCGCAGAGTCCGAGCATTCCCACCATATCGCTGCCTGCATTGAAAGGAGGTTGGGCAAGATGGAAGGCAAGGCACGACCATATCGCCATCATGCTTCCGAAACCGAAGGCGGCACGGATGGAGTAGATGCGGATGGAAGGGTGGAGGATGAAGATCTCGGCCACGGTAGTCATCAGTCCTCTGTAAGTACCCACATAGTTGCGCTTCATCTCAGGCATCATCAGCATCATGATTCCCATGCAGACCACCATGACGAGGGCGGCGATGAAGAACATCTCCCGCCATCCCAGCCATTCGCCGATGTAACCGCTGATTACTCGCGAGGCAAGAATACCCGTGAGCAGTCCGGAGAGCACAATGCCCATGTTCCTGCTCTTGTTCTCGGGTGCGGAGAACTGTCCGGCTATCGGGATGAAGAACTGCGGAATCACGGAACAGGCACCAATCAGCAACGAAGCTCCCCAAAGCATCCATACGTTTTGTGCCACAGCCATCACGATAGCCATCACGGCTGCGATGGTCATATTCACAAGGATGAGTTTCTTGCGTGAAAACATGTCTCCCATAGGGATGAGAAAGAACAGTCCCAGCGCATAACCTATCTGGGTAATCACGGTGATGAGGTTGGCGCTCTGCTCGGTAATGCCCAGATCGTGGCGGATCAGTTCGAGAAGCGGCTGGTTGTAGTAGCAGTTGGCTACTGTGAGTCCTGCGATGATAGCCATCATCAGGAGAATGCTGCGGGGAATGCCCTGATTTTCTTTTAGCTGTATCATTTTTCTGTTTATCAAAGAATCTTTTTCGAGTGCAAAGTTACAGAAAAGTTTGCTGCCAGCCAAGTTTTGAGGCTTGATTTCTTAGAAAAAGTTTCTGCTTTCTTCCTCGCGCGTACCTTATTATATGTATATAGCTCGGCTCAGCCGGGGTGTTGTCGCGCACCTTTGTTACGCTAAAAAACACCGAAAAGTGTTAAAATCGGGCTGTTTTCGGACACACTAAAAACTTTAACTTTCGTTAGCACTTTGTAAATGATTGAATATCAATAGATTGTGATTTTGTTACAAAATGCCCCTAAAAAAAAACACAAAAAAAAGTTCGCCGTATCAAAAAAATGCTTACCTTTGCATCAGTTTTAATAAACGAATGATTGTTTTACAGATTTAAAAAGCAAAGAAAATGAAGAAATTAGTTTTTATGTTCGTAGCTATCGCAGCTATCTCTTTCGCATCATGTGGTAACAAAACAGCTCAGACAGCAGCTACTGCTGATTCTGACACAGCTGTAGTTGATTCAGCTGCTGATTCAGTTGCTGTTGATACAGCTGCTGCTGCTACAGATTCAGTTAAGTAATTTAGAATTACTTGCGAACGAAAAATGAGAGAAACAACCGCTGGACTTCGGTCTAGCGGCTTTTTCGTTTTATAGAGACTATGTTTCATTTTTTAGGTTGCTGAACTTTCGCCTGTGGTTTAAGTACGGGCTGAAGGCCCAAAAGCTCCTAGCCCAGGGCAACGCCCTGGGTATAATAGCAATTTGCGAGGCGCCCTGTAAGGGCAAAAGCTTTGTTAATTGTCTGATATTTGAAAGCTTTTGCCCTTACAGGGCGACAGGTTTGCGTCCGTAAATTACCCAGGGCGCTGCCCTGGGCTAGGAGCTTCTGCCCTTTCAGGGCGTATGGCGCTTACTTGTGAAAGTTCAGTTCGGTTACCTTTTAGAAATATTAGAAAAAGATAAATATATGATAGATTCAAGTGCCTTCCAAGGCAAAAAGGCAGCCTACTATACGCTGGGCTGCAAACTCAATTTCTCGGAAACCTCCACTTTCGGCAAGATGCTCGAAGATATGGGCGTCATTACGGCACAGAAGGGGGAGAAAGCAGACATTTGTCTCATCAATACTTGCTCGGTGACTGAAGTTGCCGATCATAAGTGCCGTCAGGCTATCCATCGCATGGTGCGACAGAATCCTGGTGCCTTCGTCATCGTCACCGGTTGCTACGCGCAGCTGGAGTCGGAGAATGTGAGCAAGATTGAGGGTGTTGACCTGGTGTTGGGCGCCAACGAGAAGGCTCACTTGATTCAGTATCTCAGCGATGCATGGGCCAAGAAGTTTGCCGTAGAAAACGGACTTCCTGTCACCGGCGAGAACCTGGAGTCTTCTGATTCTGCGCTTCATCAGCACCACAGCGTGAAGACCAAGGAAATCAAGACCTTCCAGCCTTCATGCTCCCGTGGCAACCGTACCCGCTACTTCCTGAAGGTGCAGGATGGTTGCAACTACTACTGCACCTATTGCACCATTCCTTTCGCCCGTGGCAATTCCCGCAACCCAAGCATCGAATCGCTCGTGGCTCAGTGCGAGCAGGCGGCAGCTGAGGGCGGCAAGGAAATCGTGATTACCGGTGTGAACATCGGTGACTTCGGACAGACCACCCATGAGCGGTTCCTCGACCTTGTGAAGGCGATGGACCAGGTGGAAGGCATCAAGCGTTACCGTATCTCCAGTCTGGAGCCGGATCTCTGCGATGATGACCTCATCGCCTACTGTGCCGAGAGCCGTGCCTTCATGCCTCACTTCCATATTCCGCTGCAGAGCGGAAGCGACGAGGTACTTAAGCTGATGCACCGCCGTTACGACAAGGCGCTCTTCGCCCACAAGGTGAACCTGATCAAGGAGAAGATGCCTGATGCGTTTATCGGCGTAGATGTGATGGTGGGCTGTCGTGGTGAAACTCCGGAGTGCTTCGAGGAGTGCTATGAGTTCCTGAAGAGCCTGCCTGTTACGCAGCTCCACGTGTTCCCATACTCCGAGCGTCCTGGAACAGCAGCCTTGAAGATTCCATACGTGGTAGATGAGAAGGAGAAGAAGCTGCGCTCCAAGCGTCTCCTTGAGTTGAGCGACCAGAAGACTCAGGAGTTCTATGCCCAGTACATCGGTACCGAGGCTGAGGTGCTCTTCGAGAAGGCGCCAAGAGGCAAGGCAATGCATGGTTTCACTAAGAACTATGTTCGTGTGGAACTTTCGCCAGCTCTCGCCAAGGAGGAATACGACAATCAGCTCATCAAGGTTCGTCTGGGTGGTTTCAATCACGACAAGACGGCATTGAAGGCAGAATTGATTTGATAGCTCAAAGTAAAGGCTGATCATAAAGTTCAAAGTTCAAACCTCAAAGTTCAATGTACTACAATGATTTTGGCTCCTGGATTCGGAAGCGGTTTCCTGACTTCCGGGTTCAGAAGATTTCGATAGATGCAGGATTCTCCTGTCCTAACCGGGATGGAAGAATAACTTACTACCTGCTTGCCATCAGAACTGATGGAAGCATAGAGATCGGTACCCTCAATAGGGTTGATTCCTGTAACGTATGAGGCTGAGAATGCACCTGAAGTAATCGACTTCAAATCGAGCTTCTCAGCTGCCTGCATTACTGATGCCATCATCATCGTTGCAACAAAAATTGAAAATCTTTTCATGTATTGTATTGAATGCTTTTGTTTTTCCTGCTTCATCCAGCAGCAGACTAATCCTTATCCGATTAGTCCTTATCCTGCTGATTAGTCCTTATGCAGCGCTTCGATAGGCGAATAGTCCTCGTCTTCCAGCAGTTCCTTGACTGTGATTTTCGGATTGCGCTTCACATAAGCCTGGATGGTCTTCACATACTTGGTGTCCAGGATATCCTTACCCAACGCCTTGTTCACGGTCCACATGATCTTGCCCATGTGCAGGTCGCGGTCCAGCTGCGGACGGGTATCGAAATCCTTCATCGGATAGATGCTCAGCAGATAGAAGGTTAGGCAGTCGGGCACGATATACTCTCGCTGCATGGTAGCACGCTGCTGGGCTGTATAGAATTTCTTGTAGAGCGGATAGTTTTCGCCCATATATTTATCGAGCGAA
>ERZ1024465.27-NODE-27-length-11793-cov-7.234367_pt1 | contig 11793 bp, 7 predicted proteins | sample MGYA00520804_ERZ1024465 | MGnify/ENA primary metagenome ERZ1024465 (study PRJEB33242, sample SAMEA3444305) | Homo sapiens | biome: Host associated; feature: Gastrointestinal tract; material: Stool | place: Uganda | collected 2011-01-01 ...
CCGTAAAAACTGTGATAACTGTTATTGTGATAGCTGTGATCACTCTTGATGCACTAAAACAGTGCATCAAGGTTGAGGATAAAATCCACAAATCACCGAATAAAGAATAATAGACTACAAAAAACAAGTCAATTGCACAATTTTGTCTCATTTATGTAGAAAAACACCCCCGTAGTTGTGTTTTCTCGTAAAAATCAGTTATCTTTGTAGGCGAATGGCATAAAAAAGGAAACTAAGGATTTCAAAAAAGGGTAATGATATGAAAAATAAAGATAATATACCGCAGTTCGTGAATAGCGACTCCTTCATGGCAGACAAGAACTATGTGAAGTGGTTGTCTGACCTGAAGAAACGCTTCCGCATGGCACAGCTCAAAGCTGCTGTCAAGGTGAATACGGAAATGCTCAAATTCTATTGGAGTTTGGGCGAGGACATCTGTGAGAAGCAGAAACAATATAAGTGGGGTGCAAACTTCATGAAAAGGTTGAGCCTTGACTTGCGTGCGGAATTTCCACAAGCAGAGGGATTTTCATGGTCTAATCTCTATAAAATACGCAAATGGTATTTGTTCTATTCTTCTCAAATTGAATTTTTGTACCAAGCTGGTACAAAATTACAAAAGGTGGATAATGCAACAACCCCAATGCCAGACTTACTGCAATTTGTTCCTTGGAGACATCAAACGGTAATTGTTTCCAAATGCGACACAATAAACGCTGCGATGTTCTACCTCAACAAGGTGGTTGAAGGCAACATGAGCCGCACGGAATTGGAGCATGTTATTAAGGCTCAACTGTACGAGCACACCAGCAAGGCTTTGAATAACTTTGATGTTACACTGCCGCAACCTCAAAACGCACTGGCAACAGAGATTATAAAAGATCCATACAAGTTGGATTTCTTCTCATTGCCGAGCAAGTTCAACGAGATGGACTTGGAGAATAAATTGGCTACAAATATCACTCGCTTCCTCTTGGAACTGGGTAAAGGTTTTGCGTATGTTGGTCGACAGATGGAACTTGACACACCAAGTGGCAAGTCATACTTCCCCGACATGGTGTTCTATCATACTCGGTTGAAATGCTATGTGGTGGTGGAACTGAAGATAGTGGATTTTATGCCTGAGTTCATCGGTAAACTGAACTTCTATGTTTCGGCTGCTGACGAGTTGCTTAGAGGTGAGGGAGACAATCCAAGTATTGGTATTCTTCTTTGCAAGGACAAAGATTCGTCTGTGGTAGAATGGTCGTTGCGTGGCATAACTACTCCTTTGGGGGTGGCAAGCTATCAGCTGCAAGAGGTCTATGAACGAACATTGCTTGAGATAAAGCAGGAAGCCTTTGAGGAAGAATAGTAAGAACGTTTGAAATCTGCCACACGCTGCATTTTGCAAAGTATATCGGTATGAATGCATCATTGCTCAGACAATATGCCGCTGGCATCAAGGTGCCACAGGCCAAGAGCTTGGAAAAAATAAGGCAAGGCATTGCCAAGATAAAAGGAGATTTAGACGCTGGTCTCTTGATAGATAAACCAGTTCTACAGTATGTTTGAATGATGTGCAACCAAAAGTTGGTTGTACTTCATAAAAATTAAATAAACTCTTAAGCCCCTGGTGCGAGATGCATCGGGGGCTTTTTTATGGGGAATTCCACAAATCACCGATGTCTTTAAAAAGATTCTTGCTGGTGATCCAAATTTTTCTCCAAAAGGGGTGAGTTTCTCAGATTTTATTCGTATCTTTGCCGTGTCTATCGTCGGATTTTCTTGTTTTCTTTTTGCAACACTAAGATAAGTGAATTCTTCGACATGGCAAGACTATGGGCAACTTTTTGCTGCTCAGGTACTTAAAAAGTTTGATTTATAATAGTGTTGCGGAATTAAGGTAAAATAAAACCACTATGAAAAAAATGTTATTGATGATGCTTTTAGCAATATGTACTTTGAGCATCAGTGCGCAAAGCGCAGGCAACAAAGATGCCACGATTGTTAGCGACATCCAGTATAAGAGTAATCAAGACGCTTATGTCAATGAGCGTTGTAAACTTGACATCTATTATAGCAAAGGGCAGAAAGATTGTCCTGTGGTCGTTTGGTATCATGGTGGTGGTCTTACCAGCGGAAGTAAGCAACTGCCTTCCCAACTGATGTCTCAGGGCTATACCATTGTGGGTGTCAATTATCGCCTCCTCCCTACTGTTACCATCGACCAGTGCCTGGATGATTGTGCTGCCGCCTTGGCATGGGTATTCAAGAACATCGAGAAGTATAATGGAAGCAGCAAGAAAATCTTTGTTTCAGGCCACTCAGCCGGTGGATACATCACGGCGATGCTTGGACTAGACAAGGAATGGCTAGGCCGTTATGGTGTAGATGCCAACCAAATTGCTGGTTTGATACCTTTCAGTGGACAAATGATCAGTCACTTTTCCTATCGTAAGATGAACGGCATTGATAATCTTCAGCCAACGATAGACAAGTATGCTCCTCTTTTCCATGTCAGAAAGGATGCGGCTCCCTTGATTCTGATAACGGGTGACCGCAATATCGAACTGTTTGGAAGATATGAGGAGAATGCCTATATGTGGCGAATGATGAACCTTGTTGGCCGCCCAGATACCCAGCTCTATGAAATCGCTGGTCATGGTCATGGGGCAATGGGTAATCCTGCCTATCATATCCTCATTCAAAGCATCAATAAAATCCTGGGCAAAAAGTATGAGTTTTAGTGGGGCATCTGCAAAAGCGTGTGGATGTGATTCACTAGAATTTGTGCATAGCCACACACTTTTGCAGGTGATCCATATTATCACTTAAATAAATTCTCCATTGTAACCTCTTTCTGCACAATTCCACTATGCTTGCCATACGCCACACCATAAGTGGTAATCATCGTAAGATGAACAGTCTGTTTGGGCGACAAAGTGCTCTTCAATGCCTCTATGCGATGGCGCAAACGCATTTCTTCATCCTTACTTATATGATAAGGAGCACTGGCAAACTTCATCTCGCATAGATTGACCACGTTGTCATCCCTAAGAATCAACAAGTCAATCTGCACGCCTTCTTGTTCATCATCTCCCTTCACACTCCAGGCAGAAACAGAAGATTTGACGCCAGCAATCTGAAGAGCACGCTTGATTTGCTCTATATGTTGCCAACAAACCTCCTCAAAAGCCACCCCATGCCAAGCCTTCAGAATGTCTGAAGTCATGTTATCATTGGCAAATCCTGCATCACATGCATTAGCTTTCACATATTTCAGCCAAAAGAGGCAGAAATTATCCATCAACTTATAGCATTCCACACTCTTCGCCTTACCATAAGGATGATATCTCTTAATAAAATCACTCTCCACCAAAGCTGCAAGCGTATTCGTTAATCCACCACCCAAAGGAATACCGGTGGCATTACTGATTTCCTCACGAGTGAAACCTGCATGACGAGTAGCCAACAGCCTGACTACCTTCTTGCTATCCTCTGGATTATTGAAGATGGCAGCAAAAAGCCGGTTGAACTCATCACGCAAACGAGGCTTGCTACCAAACAGAATCTTATCCACATTCTGCTCGAAGCTCAATCCTTTCTGGAAATAGCTTATATAATAAGGTATGCCTCCAAACACCATATAACTTTGCAAGATATCATATTGGCTCATTTGGATTTGATTATGCTCAAAATACTCTTCACACTCTCGCAAGGTAAAAGGAGACAGTTTGATTTCTGCAGTCAATCTGCCATAAAGTCCACCTTTGTTTCTCGACAAATTGCTAAGAATCCATGAGGTAGCACTGCCACAAACGATCAGCATGATGTTATCTCTGCCACTGCACCATCCATTCCAAAAGTTCTCGAAAGCAGGAAGAAAGCCAGACCTAGGTGTATCCATCCATGGCAGTTCATCTATAAAGACGACCTGTCGCTCACCTGTATCCAAGTGCTGCAACAACTGTTCCAGCTGGAAGAATGCCTCCATCCAGGACTTAGGTTGTTTATATCCTTCAAGTCCTTGATTAAGAAGCGCATAATAGAAGCTCTCCAGTTGAACCTTCATCCGACTTTTGTCACTATCTTGGTCAACTGGCGAAACCCCTGTATGCTGAAAGGTAATGCGACCCTTCAGTGCCTGCTTGATAAGAAACGTCTTGCCCACACGTCGTCTGCCATATACGGCGACAAACTCTGGTCGGTCACTGTAATACAACTTGTTTAATTCTGCAATTTCCTCTTTTCTTCCTACTATCATAGTCTCAAAACTTATTATATTCTGCCGCAAAAGTACAAAAAATATAGTTTGCGGCAAAATATAATATACTATAATCTGCCGCAATTATACTTTTTTAGCGATTTGCGGCAGAATATAACGTTCCCCTCGTTAATCCTTAGCAAGGAGACCATTTTCTATAGAAGGTTGGTAAAACTACTACAATATTATAGAAGATTTGCGTATTTTCTAATATTTCTGCTAAAAAGATTTGCGTATTTTCTAAGATTTCCGCTAAAAAGATTTGCGTATTTTCTGAGATTTTTGGCAGTGCCTCAAATCTGGGTACCAGTTGCACTTCGTCAAGAAGGATATAGTACAGGTCGTCGTCTATCATCTTGGCTTTGATGTGTCTGTAGAGAGTAAGTGGCTCCCTAAGTTCTGAATTTTCGATATCATCGAGTGCTATCTGGATGATATCTTACGAAGATTTGATACCTTAAAGAGATGCAGATTTTTCTATAAGGCATATAGTCCATATCAAATTGGGGCAACACCGTTGCCCCAATTGAATGAAGTCCCTAAATTCCAACTTTCATGGTCGCATTATCTTATTCTAATGCGCATTGAGCGAGTTGAGGAACGCCGCTTTTATGAAATTGAAGCGACACATCAAGATTTGGGGCAAATGCAGATGTACGTGAACTATTATGACAGGCATATAAAACAGGAGTTTGAAAAACCGACGATTGGTATCTTGCTTTGCGAACGGAAAAACGATGCACTTGTAGAACTCACTCTTCCTAAAGACGCAAACGTCTATGCAGCGGCTTACCAGCTCTATCTGCCCGACAAAGCCTTGCTGCAAGCCAAGGTGAAGGAATGGATTGAGGAGTTTGAGGAGAATGAAGAAATAAAGAAATTAGAGGAAGATTAAACAATTGCTCAAACGCATCAATCACTTGTGATAATCCCCAATATAGTAAGCTGCCGAGGGGATGGTGTGAAACGACATTGAAGTCGTTGGCAAAGAAGTATTAATAGGTTTTCTTGACAAGATATAAGAGGGTGTGTCATAAGTCTATAACGCACCCTTTTTTAGTTTTTCAAGAACGCAAGTCCGCTAGGCGGTATCAGCTGGTAGTTGTAATAATGCGGCACCTTTTCTAACTGTACAGTTGAAACGGGCTGAAAGGGCTTAGTTGCGGATTTGGGGGTGATTTCATTTGCTTGCCAACATGCTGCTGAAAAACTTTTTCTGAAACTTTTGAAGAAATCTCTTGCTTGTTCCAAAATATTGTTGTACTTTTGAAGGATAAAATAAATAAAGTAAAACTTAGAAACAACGTAACTTTGTAAATATCAACGAATTGAACATGGAATTGATTAAGGTTATAAACAACATATCAGAACGGGTGATAGATGATTTGAAGACCAAATTATCTAAAAGATCTCGTGTGTCAATAGCTGCAGCCTCTTTTTCTGAACAAAGAGGCTCGGGCGTTGAAGAAGAAGGTTGCTGAGTGGGAAAAAGAAAAAATGAACTAAATAATCAATAGATATATGAGTAAATTAATATCAACAGATAAAGAATATGCCGCATGGGTTGCGGATTTGAAACATCGCTTTCGCAGTGCACAGATTAAGGCTGCTGTGAAGGTGAATCGTGAGTTGCTGATATACTATTGGCAGCTTGGGCGAGATATGGTAAATATGAATATTGAAGAGCGATGGGGTGAAGGCATTATGAAAACGCTGAGTCAGGATTTGAAGGATGCTATGCCGGAAGAGAATGGGTTTTCTAAGACGAATCTCTATTATATCAAAAAGTTCTATACTACTTATTCTCAGATAGTTATAAATTTCCCCCAAGTTGGGGGAAAAATTGAAACACCACATTCTGTTCAATTCTTACCTCAAGTTGGAGAAAAGGAGCAAGACATTGCGGAGATGCTTTTTTCAATACCATGGACACACCATAAGTTCATCCTTGACAAGATAAAGGGTGATGTACAGAAAGGATTGTTTTTTGTTGCAAAGGCAATGGAGGGAAACTGGAGTCGTGCTGTATTGTTGAACCATCTTGACACAGATCTTTACGAACGCACAGGTAATGCTGTGAACAATTTCTGTAACACACTTCCTACACCACAGAGTGAATTGGCAAAGGAATTGTTGCATGATCCATACAACTTTGACTTCCTGACGATGACAGAAGGTTTCAAAGAAAAAGAACTGAAACAGGCTCTCATAGATAATATTATCCGATTTCTTATGGAATTGGGAAGCGGTTTTGCCTTTATGGGGCAAGAATATCGTTTACAGGTTAGTTCGAAAGAGCAGTTTCTTGATTTGCTTTTCTACAACACGCGAATTCATAGTTATGTGGTGATAGAGGTGAAAGTTACCGAGTTTGAACCTTCATATCTGGGACAACTATCAGCCTACATGTCGTTTGTAAACCATACACTTAAGAGTGATGCTGACAATCCTACGATTGGTTTGCTCATCTGTAAATCGAAAGATAATATATTTGCGCAATATTCTCTTGAAGGTTATAATCAGCCGATAGGAATCTCTGAGTTTGAGGGGGTTAACTTGCTGCCTAAAGAGTTTAAGAGTTCATTACCTAGTATTGAGGATATTGAGGCAGAATTGGAGAAAAATAGCAAGCAACAATAAAAATAATAAATTATATGGATAATCCTAAAAGAATGGAAATGCAGTCGGCAGATGGAGCGCAGCTGAATCTGGATGCGCTTTATCAGATTGCGCCTTCGTGCTTTACGGAGGTAGCCGAACCTGATACGGGGGGGTAAAACGTGTAGTTAATTTTGACGTACTTCGCCTGCTTCTTGGTGACAACGCAGTAGAAGATGCTCCTGAGGCATACGAGTTCAACTGGGTTGGCAAGCAGGCAGCTCGTGCCGAAGTTTTGCGCCCTACTAAGAAAACGTTGCGTCCCGTAAAGGAGGATAGTGTGGATTGGGACAACACCCAAAACCTTTATATTGAGGGTGATAACCTCGAAGTGCTTAAACTTCTCCAGAAGTCTTATCTGGGTAAGGTAAAGATGATTTATATTGATCCGCCTTACAATACGGGTAATGACTTTGTTTATCATGATGATTTTGCGATGTCTGCTGATGAGTATGCTGAGGCTTCGGGAGTAGTAGATGAATTAGGCAATAAATATATCAAGAACATAGATTCGAATGGACGTTTTCATTCGGATTGGTGCTCTATGATGTATTCTAGATTGATGGTGGCGAGATCGCTGCTGAAAGAGGATGGAGTGATTTTTATCTCAATAGGTGTTGAAGAGTTTTCTACATTGAAGAGTATTTGTAATGAAGTATTTGGAGAAAATAATTTTGTTGAAATTTTTTCTTGGGTAAAAACTGCGACCCCACCTTCACTTGCTGTTAAATCGAGAAAAACAAATGAATATATTCTTTGTTATGAGAAAAATAAAAATGGCATTAAATATAATGGAGAACTGTTAGATGGAGGGGATCAGCCTTTATTGAATACTGGCAATGCAAGGAGTGTATTAGTATTTCCGAAAGATAAAGTTACTTTTAAAACAAAGGCTTTCCCTGATGGCATTTATGAACCTTATTGCAAGGATAGAGTAAGCTTATTGGATCGTATTGAAATCAGAGATGGTAAAGCTACGTCTGATTTTCGCCTAGAAGGTGAATTTAAGTGGACACAATCTTTCTTTGATGAAGAAGTTTTGAAAGGAACGTCTTTTATTATTAAAACCGATAACCTTTCTGTTCGTTTTATACGAGAGGGTGAAGGGTATAAGCGTCCTACAAATTTTATAAAGGAAAAAATAATATCTCCATTAATTGATAAGCCAAGTGTTGGTGTTGGTACAAATGAAACTGCTTCATCTTATCTTACGTCTTTAATGGATGGTAAAAATGTATTTTCTTATCCGAAGCCTGTATCATTGATTAAGTATTTGACTAATTTTGTTTGTAAAAATGACGATATTGTAATGGACTTTTTCTCGGGTTCAGGTACTACAGCAGATGCTGTATGGAGATATAATTCGGAAAAAAATACGGATTTAAGATATATCTTGGTTCAATTGCCTGAAGATCTTGATGAAATGCTTAAGAGTGCAGATTCTGTTACTAAGGAGATTATTCTAAATGGCATTTCATTGTTGGATAGTATTGGTAAACCTCATAAATTAACAGAGTTGGCTAAGTATCGTTTATTAAAGACTATTGATAGAATAAATAAAGAAACACCTGAATTTAAAAAAGATTTGGGCTTCCGTGTTTTCCGTCTCGACGAAGGCAATTACGAGGACGTAAAGCGTTCTCCAAAGGAATTCAAGCAAGACCAGCTCGATCTGTTCCTGAATAATATCAAGGCAGACAGAAACGACCTCGACCTGCTCTTTGGATGCATGCTCGACTGGGGCGTTCAGCTCTCTCTACCTATGACCCAGGAAGTGGTGGATGGCAAGACCATCTATACCGTGAACGACGGCGACCTGGTGGCTTGCTTCGCCGAGAACGTATCAGAAGACGTAGTAAAAGCCATGGCAGAAAAGATGCCTTTGCGTGTCATTTTCCGTGACAGCTGCTTTGCCCAGGATGCCGACAAGATTAATATCTACGAAACTTTCAAGCAGAAGCTGGATTGGAGCGACCAGGAAGTAGTTAAGAATATTAGAGTGATTTAAGCCTATGAAACTCAGATATAAACATCAACGCTTCCAAACCGAAGCAGCGCTGGCTGTGGCTAATGCCTTTACAGGACAGCCCAAAAGCGACGGACAGAGCGACCATATCGTGGACCAGGGAGTAAATCAAGACCTCTTTGTAGTAAAAGGCTTTGGTAACAAGAACGTCATCCTCGCACCGGAAGCCGTCTGCGAGAATGTAAGAGCCATACAGACAGAGCAAGGACTGAAACCCATTGAGCAGCTGCAGCAGCTGCAAGGCGTAGGTACCGCCCTCACCATCGAAATGGAGACGGGTACGGGTAAAACCTATACCTATATCAAGACCATGTATGAACTGAATGCCCGCTATGGCTGGACCAAGTTTGTGGTGATAGTGCCAAGCATCGCCATCCGTGAAGGTGTATTGAAGAGCTTTGAGAGCATGCAGGAGCATTTTGCCCAGGAATACGGCAAGCGCATGCAATATTTTATGTATAACTCCAAGCAGCTCAGCAAGATTGATGCCTTTGCCAGCGATGCCGGCATGCACGTGATGATTATCAATACCCAGGCATTCAACGCATCTATGGATGAGGAGAAGAGTAAGGGCGCACGTCCTGATAAGGCAGCCCGTATCATCTTCGAACGCCGTGATGAGTTCGGTTCACGCCGTCCTATCGACGTGCTGGCGCAGACCCATCCTATCATGATTATCGATGAACCTCAGTCGGTGCTGGGTGTGGACAAGAAGAACAAGACCCGTAAGGGTATTGCCATGTTCAAGCCGCTCTTTACCCTTCTGTATAGCGCCACCCACCGCAAGGGTGATATCTATAATATGGTGTATAAGCTGGATGCCATCGATGCCTACAACCAGAAACTGGTGAAGAAGATTGAGGTGAAGGGTATCAGGCAGATAGGCAGTACCGCCACCAACGGCTACGTCTATCTGGAGGAAATCGTCATCGGCAAGGGCAATCCGCAGGCTCGCATCAGCTTCGATATCAAGACGCAGACCGGAACGAAACAGGTAAGCAAACTCGTGGATGAGCGCTTCAACCTGAAGGAACAGAGTGGGGGACTTGCCGAGTATGACAACAACTTCATCGTAGAACGCATAGACGGCAGGCAGGGGATCGTCCGCTTCCTCAACGGTTTGACTCTCCATGAAGGCGATGCCGTGGGCAGCGTGAACGAAGACTATATCCGCCGTATTCAGATTCGTGAAACTATCCGCACCCATCTGGAGCGTGAACGCCAGCTGTTCAGTCAGCATATCAAGGTGCTCAGTCTGTTCTTCATCGACCATGTGGATAGCTATCGCCTCTATGAAGGCGAGGATAGCAAGGGTAAGTTTGCCAAGATGTTTGAGGAAGAATATACCCGAGTGCTTTCAGAAATGCTGCCATCGTTTACGGATGAAGCCTATCTGCGCTATCTTTCAGACCCTCGCAATGCGGCATCCAAGGTGCATCAGGGCTACTTCTCCATGGATAAGAAGGGCAAGGCGGTGGAATCGAAGGAAAAGCAGGGAGAGAACGAAGAGCGTGCCTTCGACCTGATTATGAAGGATAAGGAACGTCTGCTTTCGCTGAACGAGCCAGTACGCTTCATTTTCTCGCACTCCGCCCTAAAGGAAGGTTGGGACAACCCAAACGTGTTCCAGATCTGTACCTTAAAGAACTCGGACAACGAAACCAAGAAGCGCCAGGAAGTGGGTCGAGGCATGCGCCTTTGCGTGAACCAGAAGGGTGAACGCCAGGATGCGGATGTATTGGGCGACCATGTGTTTGATACCAACATCCTCACGGTGATAGCCAGCGAGAGTTATGATGATTTCGCCAAGAAACTGCAGACGGAGATGGCTGAAGCCTGTGCCGACCGACCAATCGTTATCACCACCCATCTTTTCGAGGGCAGGTCATATACGATGGCAGATGGAACCAATGGCAAGTTTGACATCAATCAGGCTAGAGCTATCTATAATGCCCTCATCCGCAAAGACTACGTAGATGATAATGGAGCGTTGACTGCTCAATATTTCGAGGATAAGCGCAATGATAGGCTCGATTTTGGTAAGGCTAATGAATGGAGGGATGGCATTATAGCAACCCTTGATACCGTTTACAATCCTTCGGCAGTAACACCGGAGAATGGTAGAAAGCCTAAGCTTGCCAAGTTGCAGAAGGACAATTTTGCCAAGAAGGAGTTCCAGAATCTCTGGAAGCGCATCAACCGTCGCACCTACTATCAGGTAAGCTTTGAAACTTCTGGTCTTGTGAAGAAAGCCATCGAGGAACTGGATGAAAAGTTGAGGGTTACGGAAATCCGCATCGTGGTAGAAGGCGGTTCGATGGATGAAATCAGAGACAAGGAGTCGCTTGAAGCGGGCGTGGCAATGAATCAGGGCGATGTCCGAACCATCCATGTAACGGAAGCTGTGGGCAAGGAAGTGACATACGACCTGATAGGACAGCTGGTAACTGCTACGGGGTTGACGCGAAAAACCATCGTGGAAATTCTGAAGGGTATCAAGCCGGAAACATTCAGCATGTTCAAGATGAATCCTGAGGAATTTATCATCAAGACCGGTCTGATTATCAACGACTGCAAGGCTTCTGCTGTTATCCAGTGCATCACATATGAGAAACTGAATGATGAGTTCTCTACCGACATCTTTACGGTGGATGCTCTGCGAGGCAAGTTGGGCATCAATGCCATTGAATCGAAGAAGTCGCTCTACGACCTCGTAGTGCTCGACAGTATGGGTGTAGAAAGGAACTTTGCCGAGTCTCTGGAGCGTCAGGATGACGTGGTGGTTTATACCAAACTGCCTCGTGGTTTCTACATCAATACGCCTATGGGCAAATACAATCCCGACTGGGCTGTGGCATTCCGT
>ERZ1024465.33-NODE-33-length-10983-cov-8.905564_pt1 | contig 10983 bp, 9 predicted proteins | sample MGYA00520804_ERZ1024465 | MGnify/ENA primary metagenome ERZ1024465 (study PRJEB33242, sample SAMEA3444305) | Homo sapiens | biome: Host associated; feature: Gastrointestinal tract; material: Stool | place: Uganda | collected 2011-01-01 ...
CGGCGACCACCGAGATCTACACTCTTTCCCTACACGACGCTCTTCCGATCTGAGCTATGTGTGCAGAATCCTGGAGAAGCAGGGTATCAGGGTATATGACTGTGATGCCGGGGCTAAGCGGTTGATGAGGCAGGATGCTGACTTGCAGGCGGGCTTGAAGAAGTTGGTCGGCGAGGAGGTGTACAGTGCCGATGGTATCTTGCAGAAACCGGTGCTTGCCCAGTTTATCCTGACAGGCGAGGCAAACAAGCAGGCGGTAAACGATGTGGTGCATCCCGCAGTGGCTCGTGATTTCGAGCAGAGCGACTGTGAGTGGATGGAGAGTGCCATCCTCTTTGATAGTGGGTTCCATCGTCGTACCCATTTCGATAAGGTGGTATGTGTCTCGGCTCCCGTTGCCGTTCGTCTGCAGCGCATCATGCAGCGCGATCATATCTCTCAGGAGAAGGCGCAGCAGTGGATAGATGCCGTGATGCCGCAGGAAGAGCTGATAGCCCGTTCGGATTATGAAATCGTGAATGATGGGGTGAGTGATGTAGAAGCGCAGGTAGTGCATCTGCTCAATCTGCTCAATCCATCAGATAATTGATCATATTAAAAAATAAAAATAGATTATAATAGACAATGGAAACAATTCTTTCAATTGCAGGCAAACCAGGCCTTTACAAATTGGTATCAAGAGGTAACAGAACTCTTATCGTTGAGACTCTCGACGAAACTCACAAGCGTGTGCCAGCTTTCGCTACAGACCGTGTAACCAGCCTTGGTGACATTGCTATGTACACAGATGCAGACGAGGTGCCATTGTGGGAGGTACTCGACAGCGTAAGCAAGAAGGAAGAGGGCAAGCCAAGTTCTTTCAACTACAAGAAGGCTCCTGCTGCTGAGCTTCACGATTACTTCGCTGAGGTTCTTCCTAACTACGATCGCGACCGTGTACACGACAGTGACATCAAGAAGCTCCTCCAGTGGTATAATATCCTTGCTAAGTACGGTATCACAGATTTCAAGGCTACTCTTGCTCCAACAGAGGGTGAGAACGTAGATGATCGTGCAGAGCAGGTTGCTGAGTAAGTATCAATAACATAGCATATAACATAAAAAAGGCTCCTGCAACACTTGCAGGAGCCTTTTTTCGTACATTTATTTCTTTTCTATCTTCTTCAATTCCTTCTCAAATCTTCTCCGATACATTTCGCCGGCAATGGTCAAACCGAACGGGAAGGCAATCCAGATGCCCAGCAATCCCATGCCGCAAGGGAAACCGAGGGTATAACCCAATGGCAATGAGATGACGAAATAGGCGATGAAGGCATAGAGCACCATCGGCTTCACGCAGGCAATGCCTCGAAGCGCATTGGCAAAGGTGTATTGCAGACCATCGCCAAACTGATAAACCATCATCAGGATAATCAGCGTAGCTACATACGCCTGTACCTCTACATTATCATTAAACCATCCACCTATCTGGTGGCGGAGCAGAAGTACCGGCAGACCCATGCAGAGCGAGAACAGCAGGTTCAGTCGGAATCCGTCGTAGGCATTGAGGCGAACGGCGGCATAGTCTTTCTGACCCATAAAGTGGCTCACCCGGATGGCCATGGCTGCTGCCATACCCGAAAGCACGAGGTAGAAGAGCTGGGAAATGGTAATCATTACCTGGTGAGCTGCCAATGGAATAGTGCCGAGCCAGCCTACCATCACGCAACTCAGCGTAAAGGCAGCCGATTCCATACCTAGCTGGAGAGCCACCGGCCAGCCCAGTCGGTTCATCTCCTTGAAATCCTTCCTGTTTACGCAACTGTGTACAATGTCATAACTGTAGGTTCTGAATTTCCTGCTGATCACTACTATTCCTACCATCGCCAGTGCCATCAGGATTCTGCTTGCCAGGGTAGAGATTCCGGCTCCGAGCAATCCCAGTTCCGGGAAACCAGCCACACCGTAGATGAGCACCCAGTTGCCCAGGATGTTCACGATGTTACCGCCTATCATTGCCCACATTGCCACCTTGGTCTGTCCGATTCCGTCGAGGAATTGCTTCATGGTATAGAAGATTCCCATGAAGAGCACCGATGCCAGATTCACCAGAAAGTAAGGGCGGATAAGCTCCAGCAGTTCCTCCGGCTGTCCGATATGTGCCAGGTTGAGATAGAGCAGGATGAGGGCAAGGGTGAATATGCCTCCCGTCAGCATATTGGCAAGGAAGGAGTTGCGCACCTTCTGACCGATGATGTCGGTACGTTCCTCTCCGTAGAGTCTGCCGATGATAGGGGTGAGTCCGTAGGTGAATCCCATATAGGATACAAAAACGAGACCGAAGATATTGTTCACCAGTCCTGCTGCCGCCAGTTCGGGGGTACTGTGATGACCGATCATCAGCGTGTCGGCGAATCCCAGGATGATGGTTCCCAGTTGTCCGATGATGATAGGAAATCCTATCGAGAGCAGTTCGCGGTAATGATGTTTCTTGTGCATTGTCATTGCTTTACTATGGTTGTTTATATTGCTTTTTAATTACTAATCTTTTTCTTGATGTTCTGAACTTCCGTTTAGATGTGCAAAGTTACAGCTTTATTCAGTAACTACCAAATTTTTCATTCAGAAAAAGATTTTTTCTTCCTTTTATTTGGAGTTGTCGGATAAAAGTACTATTTTTGCATTTGTGTTGGTAGATGCAGAATAAATGTTTGTGTTTATTCTTGGCTATTTCAGATTTTCTTCGTAACTTAGCAGCGCAAAATGTAAAGCATGTAAGAATATGGCAAAAATAGTAAATAAATATCCAGTAGGAATTCAGACATTTGAAAAAATCCGCGAGAGAGGTTATCTCTATATAGATAAGACCCAATACATCGTGGATTTTAGAGAAAAGCAGATGTCGTATGTCTTTCTGAGTCGTCCAAGACGATTCGGAAAGTCGCTTTTTGCCTCTACCCTCCAGGCCTATTTTGAGGGAAGAAAGGAACTTTTCGAGGGCTTGGCTATTGCTGATTATGAGAAGGAATGGGTAAGGCACCCTGTGCTCCATTTCGATTTGAGCGGTGCCAAGCACTTTGATGCAGATGCCTTGAACAGTTATCTGAATCTACAGCTTTTGCCCTACGAAGAGCTTTATGGTAAGGGAGAAGGTGAAAACTATCCTAATGAAAGACTGGATGGCATCGTAAAGCGAGCTTACAAGCAGACGGGCGAAAAGGTGGTAGTAATCATTGATGAATATGATGCCCCATTGCTGGATGTGGTGCATGAAAAGGAGAACCTGCAGCCGCTCCGTCGCATCATGCAGAACTTCTACAGTCCTCTGAAAAAGCTCGACCCATACCTGGAGTTCACCTTCATCACGGGTATCACCAAGTTCTCGCAGCTCAGCATCTTCAGCGAACTCAACAACCTCGACAACATCAGTATGTTCGACCAGTATTCGGCTATCTGCGGCATCAGCAAGAAGGAGCTTACTACGCAGATGAAACCAGATGTGGCAGCATTGGGAGAAGACCTTGGCATAACGTATGAGGAATGCCTGGCAGAGCTGACAAGATTCTACGATGGTTATCATTTCAGCAAGAAATCAGAGGATGTCTTTAATCCGTTCAGTCTGGTAAAGGCGCTGAATGCACGTGACATAGCCCCTTACTGGTTTGGCTCAGGCACACCAACTTATCTTATCAAGACGCTGCAGAAGTATCACGTCAATGTGATGGATATTGAAAAGAAATCTTGTGACGTGGATGACTTTGATGTTTCTCCGGAAATGATGACTTCTGCGCTTCCGTTGCTCTATCAGAGTGGTTATCTCACAATCAAGAAGTATAACCCGATGTTGCATCGCTATACTTTGGAATACCCTAACAGAGAGGTGAAAATAGGCATGCTCAAGAGTCTCGCGCCTAACTATCTATCGCCAATATCTTTGGATAATAACAGTCTTGTGGGTGATTTCCTTGAAAAGCTCTATGATGCAGACGTAGAGGGGGCGATGGTGCGCCTGAAGGCATATCTTGCCAGTATCTCCAATCGTCTGAGCAACAAGAGTGAACGGGATTTCCAGACCGTATTCTATCTTATCTTTAATCTGATGGGTGCCCACATGAGGGTAGAAGAGGATAGTGCGATTGGCAGGGCTGATGCCGTGGTGTATATGCCGGATGCCGTGTTTGTTTTCGAGTTGAAGTATGATGGCTCTGCCGAGGAAGCTATCAGGCAGATAGATGAAAAGGGCTATCTGATTCCATATTCTGCCGATGGCAAGCGTTTGTTTAAGATTGGCGTAAATTACGACAGCACCCAGCGTACCTTCAGCGATTGGATTATCAAGGAAGATTAAAAAACGAAACCGGTAATATCACCTTCTAATCGTACAACTATTCACCTCTTAGTTGTACGACTATACACTTGGAAAAGCTTTATCGCTTGCAGCCTGATTCACGCTTGCCGTCACCGTGGGTGATCCGTTCAAGGATACCTCTGGTCCATCTCTCAATATCCTCATCAAGCTGATGTCGATGGTAAGTATCGTGATGGCAGGTTTGACCATTGCCTTCCTGTAAGACTGAGGTTTAAGGTCTTAAAACACAGGAGAAGATTTTGAACGCTTTAGTAAATAACTTTACAAAGTTTCTATGCCAAAAAACTACCCTTAAGGAAAGAAAAACTTTCCCTTAAGGAAAAATATTTTTTCCCTTAAGGATATTTTTATTTTTCCTTAAGGGAAAAGCCAACATCTCTTCTTCCCTCATTTTTCTGTTGTTTGAGCCGGAGAAATAAAATTCAGAGTTATATTTACAATATGGTCACTGCAGTTTCTTTTCCCTTTCATAATACATCCTGATTACTTTTAAACAAGCATTCTGAATTGAAACCGACTGGAGGGGAAGACAGAAGTTCCAATTATGAGTTGGTTTGTCCTTGACGAAATATTTGCATTCGAAACCGCTATTTCGGAAACGGCGGTTTCCAGGGGTTGTCGATGGAGGACATGTAAAATTGTGTGGTATTTATTCCACGATTATGGATATTAATTATAAGAATGTATCTTCTTGATTGCAAGGATGTTTCTTTCTGGGTTCAAGAATATATCTTTTGGAGTTCAAGAACATATCTTTTGGAGTTCAAGTAAGTATCGTTTGGGGTACAAGCATATATCTTTCGGGGTTCAAGGAAGTATCTTCTTGAACGTTGTTACTAGGCTCAGCAGACGTGCTGAGCCTAGTCGGCAGGTCTGCTGACTGCAGTCAGCACGTCTGTTGAGCCTAGTGGCATCACCTTTTAATCGTACAACTATATACCTCTTAGTTGTACGACTATACACTTCTTAGTTGTACGACTATACACTTCTTAGTTGTACGACTATATATGACTTTCTCATCCTTTTGTTGCTATTCTCCGCAAATTTGCGGAGAATAAGCCAAATAATCTCCGCAAAACTTGCAATATTCGATAAAAATGTCTATTTTTGCAGGTACATTTAAAATGAAAGATTAAAAATGCGGCAATGATGAGAGGAACAAAATATATTTGGCAGCAAGAAGGTTGGCCCCACATGCAATGGGATGATACCAGTTTCAGTAATATCTTGGCAGAAATCAATTTGCTAAGAGGTAAATTGCTGGGTAGAGTTTCTATGTTCGGTTTTGAAGAACAGAACCTGTCTATGTTGGAGTCTATGACTCAGGAAATTGTACACTCTGCAAAAATTGAAGGTGAGGAATTGAATAGAGATAGTGTCCGCTCGTCTGTAGCCCGACAATTAGGACTGGAGTATGAAGGTTTGAAAAACTCCGATCATTATACAGAAGGAGTAGTACAGGTAATGATAGATGCAGTGCAGCATCATGATATGCCGTTGGATGCCGAGCGTTTATTCTCATGGCATGCAGCTCTGTTTCCTACTGGAAGAAGTGGCATCCATAAAATTCTGGTGGGCGATTGGCGACAGGGTGAAGAGCCTATGCTGGTGGTTTCAGGACCATTAGGTCATGAGAAGATACATTATGAAGCTCCGGCAAGCAAGGATGTACCAGGTATGATGTCTGATTTTCTTTACTGGTTTGATTCTGAGAATACGCTTGACCCGTTGGTAAAGACAGCCGTGATGCACCTTTGGTTTGTGACGATTCATCCATTTGATGATGGCAACGGTCGTATTTGCAGAACGTTGACGGAATTGTTGTTATCCCGTGCCGATCAGACCTCCCAGCGATACTACAGTCTTTCTTCTGAAATTCTGAATCATCGTAAAGATTATTATCAATATTTGGAGCAGGCACAGAAGGGAGGTTTTGACGTGACACCTTGGATTCAATGGTTTTTACAGACATTGAAGTTAGCGTTGGAAGCAGCTTTTGAGAAAACTGAAGGAGTTTTACGCAAGTCCAGATTTTGGGATACGCATCGTTCTGTTTCCATCAACGAGCGTCAGCGTAAGGTTCTCAATATGCTTTTTGATGGTTTCGGAGGGAAGCTGAATTCTTCCAAATGGTATAAGATTAATCATTGCTCTCAAGACACCGCCAATCGTGATATCAGGGATTTGATAGCCAAAGGTATATTAAAGCCAACTGGAGAAGGTGGAAGAAGTACCAATTATGAGTTGGTTTCTCCCTGAATTTTCGATAAAATAGCTTATATTAAATCAGATACTTAGCCTGTGTGTGGCATTAGTGGCATTAAAATAGAAAAAACATTTTGGTTTATGTTTTCTGTCAGGCGTCCTAGCGGATTTGCAATCCGCTATAGAAAAATGTTCGACCGATAAAACCTGGGGATTTGTAATCCCCATCCAACCATAGTGAAAGGATTGGTTACGTTGTCGTAAGTAGTTTCAAGAATTTTTTTTAGCTTGAAAACCAGAGAAAAAAGGAAAAAAATATCGTGATACATCAGAAAACATTAGAAACAGTGAAGTAACTGGATTCTTTTTTGTACTTTTGCACGTGAAAATAAAAAGCAGGGCTTATGGAATCGAGATTTTTAACCAATTATACAGAGACAACCTTCTTGTCAACCATTCAGATGAACTTGCGTCGCTGCAAGGCATTTGATTTCTCAGTCAGCTTTATCAAGAAAGCCGGCCTGGTACTCCTGTCTAAAGATATCAAAGCAGCTGTAGAGCGTGGAGCCAAAGGAAGAATCATCACTTCTACCTATCAGAACTTCACAGACGTAGAATCCTTGAACTTTTTCATGGGCCTAACCCGGTATCCCAATTTTGAATGCCATCTGGATGACGAATGCTTCCACGATGAGAAAAACTATTCTACCAATGGATTCCACTCCAAGGGCTATCTCTTTGAGATGGAAGATGGAATCGAGATGGTTGTTGGTTCATCTAATATCACCCGCTATGCTTTGTTGAAAAACATAGAGTGGGATTTGGTTGTAAACTGCGACCGGGATACCGAGGCTTATCTTGATGCAATGAATGAGTTTGAAAATCTTTGGAACCAGACTTATGAACTGTCACAGGATAGAATCAAGGATTACTCTACAAAACTCAGTTTTGCGATAGAGCGTTGGGATATGGATTACGATATGGCAAATTCCGATATCAAGCCAAACTATATGCAGCGTAAGGCGCTTCGTGAATTGAATCGTTATCGTGCCATCGGACAGGAGAGGGCTTTGGTGATTTCTGCTACAGGTTCAGGAAAAACGTATCTGGCAGCATTCGATGCGCTCAATTTCAATCCAGACAGGTTGCTATATATCGTACATGAGGGTTCTATCTTAAAGAAATCTTTAGAGACATTCCAGAAGGTTTTTGGTGGTTCCAAAACCTGTGGATTGTATAATGCGGAAGCAAAGGAAACAGAGGAAGATTTTCTCTTTTCTACCAATGTTTCGATGTGTCGCTCGCTCGAACTCTTTGATAAGAAGGAATTCGATTATATCATCATTGATGAGTGTCATCATGCTGTTGCGGACAGTTATCGGAAAATCATCGACTATTTTGAGCCAGAGTTCCTGCTGGGTTTGACAGCTACCGAGAACCGTATGGATAATCAGGATGTAGTAGAAATCTTCGGCAATAATATCCCATACGAGTTGCGACTTCGTGATGCCATCATCAATGATCTGATTGTGCCATTCCATTATTTCGGTATTCGTGACGAACTGGTTGATTATGGCTTGACTGCTTCAGGAGAACGCCGTTTGATATCACAGATTTCTACACCAGAGAACTGTGAGTTTATCCATCAACAGATAGAGAAACATCGTATGGAAGGACAGAAACTGAAGGCGCTGGCTTTCTGTAGAAACATCCAGCATGCTAGAATGATGGCTGATAATCTGGGTGATTATTATCATACAGCTTTCTTGAGTGGTAAGAACAAGACCGGTGAACGTATTCGTGCCTACAATGATTTGCAAGATGAAGACCGGGATTTGGAAATCCTGTTTGCTGTAGATATTCTGAACGAGGGTGTGGATATTCCTGGTGTCAACATGGTACTCTTTTTGCGTCCTACAGAATCGAGTACCATCTTCTTACAGCAATTGGGTCGAGGACTTCGTAAGTATGCCAACAAGCCTTATGTTACGATACTCGATTTCATCGGCAACAGCTATAAGCGTAGCGTTCATATAGCCTTGGCACTTGGTAGTCTTTCCCGAAATTCCATTTTGGAAAAGAAACTTTTGAAGTTTATGGTAAGGAATGATTTCAAAAGTCTGGGTCTGGACAATTATGGTGTTGAGATACATATCGACGATCTTTCTAAAGAAGAAATCATTGACAAGATAGAGAGCGAGAATTTCAATCGCATCAACTATCTGAAGATGGATTATCAGAATTTCAAGGCATATCTGAAGACTCCGTCTTATCCATCGCACATGGATTATATGAATAGTGATTATGCTCCTAATCTCTTGAAATTCATGAAGATAAAGATTGGTTCCAAGAAAACCAATTCTTATTATGGCTTCTTGAAGGGCATAGAGGAAGAGGATTTACCTGTATTCTCAGAAGAGCAGATAGCTTGCATCAATTATCTGTCGAGTCTTTTGCCTTTGGTTAGAGAACATGAGTATTTGGTAATCAGGAATTTACTGAGTGGAGAGACATCCTTGTCTCACATAGAAGCCAACATCCAGGAGGAGATTCCTGGTTTTAAGCATGAACAGTTGGAGCATGCTTTGCGATTCCTGGAAGATGGAAATGCGGTGAAGATAGAAGAGGGTGAAGTGCTATTATGTGGCGAAAGAGAACAGGAATATGAGGCTTATCTGCAAGATTTGCTCAACTATGGGTTGACGCAATATGAGGCAAGGTATGCAGACACGAAAGACGATTTTCTGTTGTGGCAGGATTATCGCAAGGACCAAGTATTCTTGAAGATATTGGAAAATCCAAAGCACAATCAGAAAGGAACACATTATAAAGATAGCAATATGTATATCTTTGCAGGTTTAAAGAAGGATGATTCCCTTGAAGAGCATTTGAAGTATAATGATAAGTTCTTGTCTTCAGATGTTTTCCAGTGGGAAAGTGTTGTAGATATTTCTGCCAAAGAGGAGGCCATGCAGCAAGCCGCTAAGAGAGTCTTCGTATTTGTGAGAAAGGTGAGTGCCGAGAATGGTATCACCCTGCCATATACCTATATCGGAACTGGTCATTTGGAGAATCCAAGAAAGGATGCAACGACGAATGGTTCCATATTGTATGATATTCACATGGACAATCCGTTGCCGCAGGAATTGCAGGAGGATTTCCAGTGGATGGAGTAAATGATATTTTAAATCGAGTAGATGATATTTTAAGTTGATAAGACAATGAAACATTATAATGTGGTAGCAGCCGTTGTTTGCCATAATGGCAAGTACCTCTGTATGCAGAAAGGCAAGACGAAGTTTGAATATACCAGCTATAAATGGGAGTTTCCTGGTGGCAAGATAGAACCTGGTGAAACTCCTCAACAGGCGTTGGCTCGTGAGTTGATGGAGGAGATGGAATATCCTGTTGAAGTAGGAGAGGAGTTGGTAACTGTGAATCACGAGTATCCCGATTTTTCGATAACCATGACTGCCTTTTTGTGTACGCCAAAAGGCGATGCTGATGGGTTCAAGAGGCGAGAACACGCCGATAGCAAGTGGTGCAGCAAAGAAGAGCTGAAGGGGTTCGACTGGGCTGCAGCGGATGTTGAGGTAGTAGAAAGTATCTTATAAATAAGAAAGGAACTTTTATGATAAACAAGAGCATTCATTCAAAGTTATATCATCGAATTATTGCTCGTTTGCGTGCCAAGCGAGAAGGGAAGGGATTGACGCAATGCCAATTAGCCCATATTCTGAATGTAAGACAGACTTATGTGAGTAGAATAGAAACTTGTGAACGACGTTTGGATATTTTGGAACTTATGAATATTTGCGAAGCTCTTGGTATATCCTTTATCGATTTTGTACGGGAGATAGATGAGGATATATTGCCAAAGTTCAGAGCAAGCCAAAACGGCAAGAATAACTAGTTTTGATACATCTAAGATGTCAAAAAAATGAAGGGTCGCTCAGCCTTATACACGTTTTATGCATTTCGTATGTTGACTGACCGACCCATTATTTTTTTAGGCATATTTGATATATCCTATTGTTCATCCATAATTTCCACTATAGGTACTGTTTTTTCTACCCCCATATTGGTTGTATAGCTGTAATTACCTATTTGTCTTGCAACCTTTCCTTTAGGAATTTCTATCTTTTGGTCATCATAGTAAGAGGTACTCTCATCTCCCAGAAATAGAACAACTAAACCAAGATTATTGTCCGAAGAGTCATCTCCACTCGACAAAGCGCTTCCATCAGAAAATACCTGAAAAACTTTGAAGGTTTTTCCTGGTATAGTATTACGTGGTTTGTCAAACATAATTACATCATCTTTAGATGAAGAATTATTAGCTACAATTATGCAGCTTGTCACAAAGAATACTATACATCCAGTAACAATACCTGCTACATAGGTCAAAATAAATTTTGTACACCTACCTG
>ERZ1024465.36-NODE-36-length-10791-cov-6.530738_pt1 | contig 10791 bp, 9 predicted proteins | sample MGYA00520804_ERZ1024465 | MGnify/ENA primary metagenome ERZ1024465 (study PRJEB33242, sample SAMEA3444305) | Homo sapiens | biome: Host associated; feature: Gastrointestinal tract; material: Stool | place: Uganda | collected 2011-01-01 ...
CCAGTCTCTTTCATGGCTGCCATGACCTGCATTTTGCTAAACTTTGCCATCTTTTTTAATGTTAAATGTTGAATGTTAAATGTTGAATGTTATCGCTGTACACGACCATTAGCGTTACCGCCAGCAAGGCTCTCAACCTCGTCAACAGAAACCAAGTTGAAGTCGCCAGGGATTGTGTGCTTCAAAGCAGAAGCAGCAACAGCGAACTCAAGTGCCTCGCCCTGAGTCTCCTTAGTCAAGAGACCGTGGATCAAACCACCAGAGAAAGAGTCACCACCACCTACGCGGTCGATGATTGGGTTGATGTCGTAGTGCTTGCTCTGATAGAACTCCTTACCATCATAGATAAGAGCCTTCCAGCCATTATGAGTAGCAGAGAGAGACTCACGGAGAGTAGAAACGACATACTTGAAGCCGAACTCTTCCATCATACCCTTGAAGATGCCATAGTAACCCTCAGCATCGGTTTTACCGCCTTCTACGTCAGCATCAGGCTTGAAGCCCAGGCAAAGCTGAGCATCCTCCTCGTTACCGATGCAAACATCTACATACTGCATCAATGGGCGCATCACAGAGATAGCCTTCTCTGATGTCCAGAGCTTCTTGCGGAAGTTGAGGTCAACAGATACTGTTACGCCATGACGCTTAGCTGCCTCACAAGCCAACTTGGTCAATTCTGCAGCCTTGTCGCTGATAGCAGGAGTAATTCCGCTCCAGTGGAACCACTGAGCACCCTCCATAATCTTATCAAAGTCGAAGTCAGAAGGATCAGCCTCTGCGATAGCGCTGTGAGCACGATCGTAGATAACCTTAGATGGGCGCATAGAAGCACCAGTCTCTGCATAATAGAGACCTACTCTATCACCACCACGAGCGATAAACTCTGTGTTGACGCCATAACGACGAAGACCATTTACTGCAATCTGGCCAATCTCGTGCTTTGGCAACTTTGATACGAAATATGCATCGTGACCATAGTTAGCAAGGCTAACAGCAACGTTAGCCTCACCACCACCAGGGATGATGCGAAGTGACTCACTCTGGATGAAACGATCGTTGCCTTCTGGTGACAAACGAAGCATAATCTCGCCTAATGTTACAATCTTTGCCATTGTTTGATAGTTTTAATTTCTTTGTTTTTATTGTTTGTTTACTAATAGACAATTTTTTATTGTAGTTGTCCGTAACCGTTGGCAAAAATAGCTATAATTTCTCGAATACCAAAATTTAATCGCAGTTTTTTTCATTTATCACCCTATTTTTTCGTATTTTTCTCACTTTTTCCCTTTTTTTCTCCTTTTTTTTCGATTTTTGTTCAAAAAAAGAGCTGTGCATTCGCACAATTCAAAAAAATGTTGTATATTTGCGCCCGAATGCTGGCGGTGTGACCGCACACAAACCAGCAGTTCAACAAAACATAGTAAAAAGCACAGTTTGTGCGCACAGTTATGAGGAGAGCAAGTACTTCTTCCATGAAGAAAATGCCCCTATATATAATAAGGTGTACATGACGTGCTCAAACCATAAACTTAAAAACAATGGCCGAAAGAATCAGAATCAAGGATATCGCCGAAAGAGCAGGCGTATCTGTAGGAACAGTGGACCGTGTGCTCCACGACCGCCCGAACGTGTCGAAGCCGGCTCGTGAGAAGGTGGAACAAGCGCTCAAGGAAATGAATTATCAACCAAATATGTATGCCAGTGCATTGGCATACAACAAGGCTTATACTTTTTGTCTTCTGATACCGAAGCATGAGTCGGAAGCCTATTGGGAAGAGATAGAAGAAGGTGCCCGAAAGTGCGAAGACCAGCGCCGGGATTTCCATATCGATTTAGAGATTCGATTCTACGAGCGTTCAAGTGAGGATTCTTTCAAGGCTGTTTCACAAGAGATTCTTGATGCCAAACCGGAGGGAGTCATCGTGGTGCCATCATCTCTGGAAGTGACACGTGGTTTTACAGACCAGTTGCATCAAAAGGGTATTCCATTTATCCTACTCGATTCTTATATGCCAGACTTGCGTCCTCTCTCCTTCTATGGACAGGATTCATTCTGCTCTGGCTATTTTGCAGCCAAGATGCTGATGATGCTGGCGGCCAATGAGGAAGAGGTGATGCTGATGAGACAGACCAAGGACGGTCATGTAGTCAGCAAACAGCAGGACAACCGTGAGGTGGGATTCCGTCATTATATGCATGATCATTTCCCAAATATAGTCATCAATGTGCTCGATCTTCCGCTCAACGGAACCCGCAACGAGTACCAGAAGATGCTGGCTCAGTACTTTGATGAACATCCTGCTACCCATCATTGTATAACAATGACATCGAAGGCGCATCTCGTGGGAGATTACCTGCTTAAGTCCAATCGCCGTGATGTACAGATCATGGGTTATGATATGGTGGGCAAGAATGCGAAATGTCTGCGCGAAGGCAGCATCTCGTTCCTCATCGCACAGCATGCCTATATGCAGGGCTACTATTGTGTGGATACCCTCTTCCGTGCCATCGTTCTCAAGAAGAAGGTGAATCCGGTGAATTACATGCCTATCGAGCTGCTGATGAAGGAGAATATCGATTTCTACCGTAGAACGCAGATCTAAGGCAGAAATGAAGTGACAAGAATAGAAATATAAATGATAAATAAACAAAAACAAAACTACAGAATGAAACTATCAAGCTTTATCAAGATTAACCCTGCCGACTCGGTAGTGGTTTGTTTGCGTCCTATGCAGAAGGGCGAGGTTATCGAAGTGGATGGCAAGAACATCACTCTCTTGCAGGATACTCCAGCTGGTCATAAGGTACTCATCGATGATGCTACCGAGGGACAGGACATCATCAAGTATGGCTACCCTATCGGTCATGCCAAGCAGAATTTGAAGCAGGGTGAATGGGTGAATGAGAACAATCTCAAGACCAACCTTGCCGGCACGCTGGAATATACCTATCATCCGGTAGATGAGCAGTTGGACATTGCCAAGGAATCCCGTACCTTCCAGGGCTATGTACGCAAGAATGGCGAAGTAGGTGTAAGAAACGAGGTATGGGTAGTGCCAACCGTAGGTTGCGTGAATGGTGTTGCCGAAAAACTCGTTGAGCTTCTGAAGAAAGAGACTGGCTGTGAGGGCATTGATGCCATCCATGCATGGCACCATAATTTCGGTTGTTCTCAGCTTTCCGGCGACCACGAGAATACCCGCAAGGTTCTCCGTGATATCTGTCTGCATCCGAACGCTGGTGCTGTTCTCGTTCTCTCATTGGGTTGTGAGAACAATCAGCCTGACGACTTCATGAAGATGTTGGGCGATTACGATCAGGACCGCATCAAGCTCCTGGTAACACAGAAGGTTGAGGGTGATGAGATCGAAGAAGGAATGAAGATTCTCCGTAATCTCTATGCCAAGGCTAAGGAGGATAAGCGTGAGGAGGTTCCGGTAAGCAAGCTTCGTGTAGGCTTGAAGTGTGGTGGTTCTGACGGCTTCAGTGGTATCACTGCAAACCCTCTCGTTGGTGAATTCTCAGACTGGTTGGTAGCTCAGGGCGGTACATCTATCCTCACCGAGGTGCCTGAGATGTTTGGTGCTGAGACTATTCTGATGAACCGTTGTGAGAACAAGGAACTCTTCGACAAGACCGTTCATCTCATCAATGATTTCAAGGAGTACTTCCTCAGTCATGGTGAGCCTGTAGGCGAGAATCCTTCACCAGGTAACAAGGCAGGTGGTATCTCTACTCTGGAAGACAAGGCGCTGGGTTGCACCCAAAAGTGCGGTCGTGCTCCTGTCAGTGGTGTGCTGCAGTATGGTGACCGTTTAGAGACAACGGGTCTGAACCTCTTGTCAGCTCCAGGCAATGACCTTGTGGCAGCAACAGCATTGGCTTCAGCAGGTTGTCAGCTTGTACTCTTCACAACGGGTCGTGGTACCCCATTCGGAACATTCGTTCCAACGATGAAGATTTCAACCAACAGCAAGCTTGCTAAGAACAAGCCAAACTGGATTGACTTCAATGCCGGAGAACTGGTTGAAGGCACCGATATGAAGGAGTTGGTAAACAAGTTCATCGACAAGATCATAGCCGTTGCCAGTGGCGAGGAAGCCCGCAACGAGTACAATGGCTATCGAGAGATTTCCATTTTCAAGAATGGAGTAACATTGTAATAACTTAAAAAGAAACATGAGTAATAAGAAAGGATTGTTGGCGTTGTCGCCATTGTTTTTGTTGATTGTCCTCATCGTGGCGTTCACCGTCTATTCGGTTGATGCCAGTCATAAGGATACCAATTTGTCGCTCACCGTGGCATTTATGATCTCCAGTATCTATGCCGTAGCGATTTCTGGTGGTATGCCCATCAAGAGTCGTGTAGATACCTATAGCAAGGGTGCCGGCGCCAACAATCTGATGCTCATGTTGTGGATATATGTGTTGGCAGGTTCCTTCGCAGCTTCGGCTAAGGCGATGGGAGCTGTCGATGCAACCGTCAATCTTGCGCTCAGCATTCTTCCCGCCAGCATGATTCTGCCGGGACTGTTTCTGGCTGCCTGCTTTATCTCCGTATCCATCGGAACAAGCGTAGGTACCGTTGTGGCACTTGTTCCGATAGCTGCGGGACTCGCCCACTCCATGGGCGTAAATATAGGTATGATGACAGCTATCATCGTTGGTGGAGCTTACTTTGGAGACAATCTCTCCTTTATCTCTGATACCACGGTAGTAGCTACCCAGACTCAGAATTGCAAGATGAGCGATAAGTTCCGTGTCAACTCTCTTATCGTAGTACCTGCCGCCGTTATTGTACTGGCTATCTATGCCCTGATGGGTATCGGTCTGCAGGCACCTACTGATATTCCGGAGGTAGAATATGTCAAGGTAGTCCCTTATCTGGTAGTGCTTGTCACTGCTGTGGCGGGTATGAATGTAATGGCGGTTCTTACGATGGGAACATTGCTCTGTGGTGTGATAGGTATAAGCTGTCAGCTTCTGGGTGCTACCGGGGGTTACGATCTCTTCGGCTGGTTCTCAGCCATGGGTAACGGAATCATCGGTATGGGCGAACTGGTCATCATCGCAATGATGGCGGGAGGCATGCTCGAAATCATCCGTGAGAATGGCGGTATCAATTATATCATCGACAAGATTACGGCTCACGTCAGTAACAAGCGAGGAGCCGAACTGTCTATTGCAGCACTGGTTTCCATGGTCAATGTATGTACAGCCAACAATACGGTTGCCATCCTTACCGTAGGCAACATAGCCAAGAAGATCGGTGACAAGTTTGGAGTAGATAACCGCAAGGCGGCCAGCATCCTCGATACTTTCTCCTGTACGGTTCAGGGCTTGATACCCTACGGAGTACAGATGCTTCTGGCAGCAGGTCTTGCCAATCTGAGTCCGATGGATATCCTTCCATACCTCTATTATCCTCTGGCTATCGGTATAGCTGCACTGTTTTCGATACTATTCCGTTACCCGAAACGATACAGCTAGAAGGAAAGAGGCTTATTATCAATTGTTTAACTTTTAAATGAATACACGATGGACTTCTTACAGAGAAACCTTTTTGTCAAGCTGCGTTCCGATCACTTCCATACGAAGGAGGAGATGGAACCGATGACTACCTTCAAGAAGAAGAAGATAGCCCAGATGATGAAGAATCTCAGCGATGTGCCTGCAGGTGAAGTACGCATGAACAATGGTTTCCTGAACCGACGTTTAGCCAGCATACAGGAAATCGAACGCCATGCCATCGACACCTCTATCGAGACCCTCCACTTACTTCGCATCATCGTATCCAATATCAATGGAATATTAGCAAATGGTGTTAATCTTGGCGGCATCATCGAGATGGGAAACTACCTGCGCACCAAGGGCGACAAGGTAGATTTTGTAAAACTGGAAAAATGGCTGCGCAAGCTCCGCATCCAGCGTATGGCGCAGTTGCAGGGCAGTGTACTAATCCTTTTCTTCGAATTTGAACAGGATGAGATACCTTTCGTGCGCCGTGTAGAACGTGGTGCCTACAAGCTGACCCTCCGTTCGCTTTATTATAACAGTCTCGATCAGCAGGAAATTTTATTCGAGCAGACCCAGGCTGGATTCGTTCGCACCACCGGTGGCACGATGCGCAAAAACCTGCGCCGCAGCATGCGATATCTGGAGTATGCACCGATAGAAACCATCAGCAATTTCTGCAATAACTTCTTCCGCTCACTCTCAGAAATCGAGGAATAATATAAAATTTATAAAAAATAAGCATATTCTGTGACGATTTTCAAGCGATTTTCGTACCTTTGCATCTATGAAACGATTTTGTATAACGATATTATCATCAATTATAGCATTATGCGCAAGTGCGCAGGTGCAATGCGAGGATACCTGCAGTCATGTGCATGGCATAGACCTCAGCCACTATCAGGGCAATGTGTTCTGGGAAACGGTGGGCGATAACTCCAAGATGGCGTATGTCTATCTGAAGGCTACTGAAGGTGGAACCAATGTAGATAGCAAATATAAGCAGAATATTGATCTGGCGCATAGATATGGACTCAAGGTGGGCTCATACCACTTTTACCGTGCCCGTATTCCTCAGCAAACCCAGTTGAAGAATTTCATGGCTCAATGCCGACCGGGCGACCAGGATCTCTTGCCGATGATCGACGTAGAGACCAAGAGTGGTTTGGAGACAGAGGAGTTTTGCGACTCACTCTTCAAGTTCCTGCATCTCGTAGAAAAGGCATACAGACAGAAGCCTCTCATCTATACAGGTGCCAACTTCTACGACCATTATCTCTTGGGAAAGCTCGACAGCTACAAGCTGATGATAGCCCAATATACCAAGCGTGAGCCTGTGCTCAAGGATGGAAGAGACTTTGAAATGTGGCAATATACCGGTAAGGGAAAACTGAACGGTATCAATGGCTACGTGGATAAGAGTAGATTCATGGGCAGGCATCGATTGAGAGAGATTAGATTCAGACACAGATAAGGCTTTGTAACTTTGAACTTTGAACATTGAACTTTATGATTAGTTTTAAGGTAAAGAGTGAATATCGTCTGAAAGCATAGAAATATGAATCATTTTTAGTAAAATATAAACTTTAAATAAAACTATGGCAATTATTAAATGTCCAGAATGTGGTCGCCAGATCAGTGACAAGGCTCCAACCTGTCCTAGTTGTGGCGTTGAGATAGCTGGAAAAATCACCAAATGCCCTCATTGCGGTGAGGTTTATTTCAGCAGTCAGGAGATGTGCCCAAACTGCCATGAGATAGCAGTGGGTGTTACGCATCCTGTTGCATCATCTGCAGCAGTAAAAGATCCAACACCAGTTGCACCACCTGCTCCGGTATCTTCTCCTGCTTCAGAGATTTCTTCAACTTCTCAAGTAGTAACTCCTACTACTCAGACAGCACCTCCTACCCCTCCTGTTCCACCAGTACCTCCTGTACGTCGTCCTGATGTTACTGCGAACGGAAATGACGGCGGAGAGGGCAATACTCCTCAGGAACCACAGAAGAAAAAGAACACCCGCTCTATCTTCATCATATCATTGATCTTTGCTGTCTTGGCGTGTGGCATTATGTATTACTTCTACGACAATGCCAATCGCAACAAGGAGATGGAAGCTTATGAGTATGCGATGCAAAGCAGCGACCCGATGGTACTGCAGAGTTATCTCGATACCTACAAGGATGCAGATGAAGCACATCGCGATTCCATCATGGCTCATCTTGAACTGTTGAAGCAGAACGACCAGGATTGGACCAATGCGGTAGTGAGCGGATCGAAAGAAGCTTTGGAAGCATATCTCCAGAAGTATCCTAACAGTCTGCACAAGCAGGAAGCTCTGCTTAAAATAGATTCCCTCGACTGGAATGTGGCTAAGACTACTGATACAGCGGATGCCTACCAGGCATATCTGGATGCGCATACCGATGGAACCCATATCGAAGAGGCTGAAAATGCCCTGAAGAAGGTGAAGAGCCGTGACCTCCAGCCAGAAGAAAAGCAGATGGTGAGCGGATTGTTCCGTCAGTTCTTCCAGAGCATCAATTCCCATAATGCAGATGGATTGACAGCTACCTGCGAGGATATTCTCTCTTCCCTGCTTGGTAAGAACTCGGCTACCAAGGCTGATGTCGTTACCTTTATGGATAAGCTCTATAAAGATAATGTTGCCAATATGAACTGGCACATCAACAACGACTACCAGATCAAGAAGCGCGAGGTTGGCGATGAGGATTATGAGTATCAGGTACAGTTCTCTGCCCGTCAGGACGTAGATTTGACAGATGGCTCGAAGAAGGAACAGCTCTTTAAGATTTCTGCAGTTGTTTCACCTGATGGCAAGGTTTCTGCCTTCAATATGAACAAGGTTTCTGATTAAAAAGAAAGCTCCGGTGGATTGTTGAGTCCATCGGAGCTTTCTTTTTTCCTTTTACTTTGCTTCCTTCATCTGTCGGAGCAATTCCTTCTGTTTTTCATTCAAGCCAGTTGGCAACTTCACGTTATAGGTAATCATCAGATCACCGAAGGTTCCATCACCTCTGTCATAACCCTTGCCGCGAACACGTACCTTGGTACCGTTCTGGGTTTCCGGTTTGATCTTCAGTTTAATCTTCGAACCATTGCTCAATGTGATGATACCCTCACCACCGAGCAGTGCGGTGTACATGTCGATATTCACATTCATGTTCATCTCGCCCGTATTCGTTCTGGCGCTATGACCACCGCAGCCACCGTTGCATCCGCCCGTGCCATATTCAGCACCGGCACCGAAACCAGCACCTGCTCCGCCGAATCCGCCAAAGCCACCGAAACCGGCACCTTGTGAACCTCGGGCACGACCTCCGCCGAAGAGATTTTCGAAGAAGCTGGAGAAACCACCTCCTCCACCACCGAAGCTGCTGAAGTCGAAGCCTTCGAATGGATTTCCACCAGCGGCACCTCCGCCGGCAGTTCCATCATAGCCTCCACCACCGAAGCCTCCTACATTCTTCCACTGTTCGCCGTACTGGTCGTACTTAGCACGCTTGTCCGGATCGGAAATCACCTCATACGCCTCGTTCAGCGCCTGGAACTTAGCCTTTGCCTTAGGGTCGTTAGGATGCAAATCCGGATGAAACTGTTTGGCACGCTTGCGATATGCAGCGCGCACATCCTTCTGCGGGATGTTCTTATCTACACCGAGAATCTTGTAATAATCTACAAATGCCATAGTATAATACCTCCTATTTTTATGATTTTTATAAGAATCCAACAAAAAGTATGCCGTAATTGCCAACTTTTTTGTAATTTTGCAGTTGAAACAAATAAATTCGAGAAAAAGTATGAAACAGTTATTCGCAGCGCTCCTCTTGGCGCTCACTTTTAATTCGCAGGCTATGGCACAGCAGCGCACCGTCAAACTCAGAGTGATTCAGACGAGTGATGTACATGGTTCTTTCTTCCCATACGATTTCATCAATCGCAAACCGAAGGCAGGAACCCTGGCACGCGTGTCTTCTTATGTAAACGATCTGCGCAAGACCTATAAGGACAATGTCATCCTCCTGGAGAATGGCGATATCCTTCAGGGACAACCTACGTGCTATTTCTATAATTATGTCAACACCCAGGCTCGCAATGTGGCAGCTGATGTAGTCAACTATATGAAGTATGATGCCCAGGCTTTCGGTAATCACGATGTAGAGACTGGACATGCGGTTTATGACAAGTGGATCAGGGAGTTAAACTGTCCGGTGCTGGGTGCCAATATCATTGATACCAAGACCGGTGAGCCTTATGTGAAGCCTTATATCATCCTGAACCGTGAGGGTGTGAAGATAGCTGTGCTCGGTATGCTGACTCCAGCTATTCCTAACTGGCTGACAGAGAATCTCTGGAGCGGAATGAAGTTTGAGAATATGGTGACCAGTGCCCGTAAATGGATGAAGATTATCCAGGAGAAGGAGAAGCCGGACGTAGTCATTGGCGTCTTCCACAGCGGTAAGGATGGCGGTATTGTCACTCCTGAATATGAGGAGGATGCCTCTCTGCGGGTAGCAAAGGAGGTGCCAGGCTTCGACATGGTACTCTTCGGACATGACCATACCCGCTACAACGAGACAATCCTGAATGTAGAGGGCAAGCCTGTGGTGTGTCTCGACCCTGCCAATAATGCACTGAATGTGGCAGATGCCGAGGTGACCATTACCCTGGACAAGAAGAAGGTGAATGGCAAAAAACAGTATGTTGTGACAGACAAGAAGATAGTTGGCAGTCTGCCAGATGTGACAAAATGTCCTATCGATGAGGATTTCATGAAGGCATTCGAGCCTCAGATTGCAGAAATCAACAAGTTTGTCAGCAAGCAGATCGGAACTTTCAAGAATACCATCCATAGCCGCGAGTCTTTCTTCGGCAGCTGCGCCTTCAATGATTTCATCCTCAACCTGCAGCTTCAGATTACGAATGCTGATGTTGCCTTCAATGCGCCCCTCCAGTTTAATTCTACCATCAATGCGGGACCTATCTATGTTGGTGACATGTTCAATCTCTATAAATACGAGAATCAGCTCTACGTGATGCGCCTTACAGGTGAGGAGATTCGCAAGCATCTGGAGATGAGCTATGATCTCTGGGTGAATACGATGAAGAGTCCTGAAGACCATCTGCTCCTGCTCGATACCCAGACCAAGGGCGACCAGCAGCGCCTGGGTTTCAAGAACCTCTCCTTCAATTTTGACAGTGCTGCCGGTATCGATTATGAGGTAGATGTTACCAAGCCAGACGGAGAGAAGGTGAAG
>ERZ1024465.38-NODE-38-length-10562-cov-7.266965_pt1 | contig 10562 bp, 11 predicted proteins | sample MGYA00520804_ERZ1024465 | MGnify/ENA primary metagenome ERZ1024465 (study PRJEB33242, sample SAMEA3444305) | Homo sapiens | biome: Host associated; feature: Gastrointestinal tract; material: Stool | place: Uganda | collected 2011-01-01 ...
TAAAAATATTGGAAAACGTTTTTCCTTATGACAACTCTCGTCCTGTATCTTCAAGCTATAAAAGACTTCGAGATAATTGTTGTTCCTGATGAGTATCCACAAGAAGCTTTAGATGAATTGGAAATGGATAAGCAAGAAAAATTTGAAAATTTATTCGGCTCAACTAAAAATTATGAAAGGTTTAAGACAGAATGCTTTGAGTAAATTGAACGAGGTGATAGAAAAATATAATTATGTATGAGTCAACTTGAAAAAGATAGAGTAGTTGATGATAGCGCAAATTTATGAGTAGATCAAACAATAAACGTTTAGCAAAGAATACACTTTTTATTTCAATACAATCAGTTGTCGTGATGCTGGTAAGCCTCTATACATCGAGAGTTATATTGGCATCGCTTGGTATCGAAGATTTTGGTATATATAATGTTGTTGGTGGAGTTGTTTCACTTTTTGCATTCTTGAATGGTGCAATGTCTAGTGCTTCTCAACGATATATTGCTTATGAGATAGGACAAGGTGGGAAGAATGTAACTAAAGTATTTAGCTCTTGCTTACTAGTTCATTTCTTCTTGGCAATTCTTATCTTACTTTTTGCAGAAACCATAGGTCTTTATATATTGAATAACTATTTGACCATACCAGCTAGCAGAATTGTCGCAGCCAATTGGGTTTATCAGTTTTCGATATTGTCATGTATGGTTATGATTATAAGCTGTCCATTCAATGGTGCTTTAGTTGCATTTGAAAGAATGGAAGTTTACGCTTATGTGGGAATTTTTGATGCTTTATTGCGTTTGACAGTAGCTTATCTGATTAGTCATCAGGGGTGTGATCGATTGATAGTCTATGGATTATTGTTGTTTGGGGTGCAGTTAATCATGCGTATGTTTTATACGTTCTATTGTAGGTTAAAATTAAAGCAAATACGATTTAGCTTCTATTGGAATCAGAAGTTAATTAGAGAACTTTTAGGATTTATGGGATGGACAACGTGTAACAATATGAGTATCATAGCTTGTACACAAGGAGTTAATTTGGTACTCAATATGTTCTTCAATCCTATCGTAAATGCAGCTAGAGCAGTATCTATGCAAGTAGAAAATGCTACGAAAATGCTTTCTGCTAATTTCAATTTGGCATTAAATCCCCAGATCGTAAAGAGTTATTCACAAGAAGATTATGAGCGTTTTTTCTCATTAATTTATAGAGGTAGTAAATTGTCCTTCTTTATTTTGCTGACATTATCTTTCCCTATTTTAAATCATTTGCCTAATCTTTTAGAGTTATGGTTAGGTAAAGGACAAGTTCCACAATATACGGTAGAATTTACTCAAATACTGATACTGATAGCTTTGGTTAATGCACTCTCTGATCCATTGGTTGCTGCAGTATCAAGCAACGGAAGAATCAAGTGGTTTCAAATAGTTTCCGGATTCTCACTTTTGATGATTCTGCCTATTTCAGGTATAGTTTTTTATTATGTCCATCGTCCGGTTATGATATTTATAATCTATCTATTGATGTCCGTGTTTGTATATCTCTTCCGATTGTGGTATTGTAAATGGCTCTTGGGTATGAATCTTCAGAAATATATATTAAAGGTATGGTTACGTAGTGGTTTGTTGTTGATATGCACTTTGGTTTCTTATGTTTTATATATTAGAATGATGCATATTTCAGGAATAATGATGTTTATTAGTATGTTCTTAGAGGTCATTTTTATCATAGGACTGATTATTGTGATAGGATTAACGACGTCAGAGAAAATAATGATATTTAATTATGTTAGAAAGTTTTGCAAGAAAGCTTAAAGAGAAAAATCGTTTATATGGGTTTAAGCAGCTTTGTATATTAATGCTTAAGGCCGTGACTAGAAAAATCCTCAAACTAGATTGGGATACTCATCTTTTGATGAGTAAAGAATTGGATTCGTCTATAGATTTACCTTTGCGTAATGATATAACTATACGAGAGTTGGAGTTGAATGATTTTCAAAACAAAGACTGGAGGTCATTTATGACTTCTGAAAAGATGGCTTTTTATGAAAATCTTAAAAAGCGAATAGCGTTTAATACTTATGGGGCATTTATAAATGGGAGTTTAGCTTATGTCACAAGTATAGTGTGGGATAAAATTATATTGTCTGCTAAAATTGATACTGCAGATAGAGAAAGCTTTGGTTACATAATGGATAGTTATTGTCATCCTGCTTTTAGAGGTAATGGTGTCCATAACTATATGAATCAATGGTGTCTATCTACAATTAAGAAATCTGGAAGGAATAAGGCTTATGTTTCAGTGTTAGCATATAATATTCCCGCAATAAAAACCCAGAAAAAATGTGGCTTGAGTATTGAAAAGCGGGTAAAAGTTATCCGTTGGGGGAGTTATATATGGAAAATAATTGTATGTTGTTGAAGTGTTGTTATGGAAAAAATTAGAAATATTTCCGTTGTTGGTCTTTTGGCTTTTATCTTATTCTTTATTTCAGGGTATATCATAGGGTATAAAGAGAGTATTTCTACATATAAGCTTTTTATGCAGCTTTTTATAGGTTGTTTATATTTTGCAGCATTTTATTTATGTGTAAAATTAAATAATATTCAGAGCACGCTGTGCCTAGTATTTTTGATTTCCTTAGCTCTGTCTTTTACTTTGAGATTTTTATTTTTAGACTATACTGGTAATGCTTATGAAGGAATAATGTGTGATACTGTTATTTATGAATCTATGGCTTTAAAAGGAATTGGAATTCCATATAATGATTATATTGGAATGTTACGAACGTCTGTGAGCAGCTTTAATATGGATGATCTAGGTTATTTTTCTTATCTTTACGTTTGGCATAATATATTTCGAGATGTAGATTTTGTTAGATATCTTTTGATGGCGTTGAATGTAGGTTGGATAACAATCTCTTCATATTTGATGTTTTGTATCTCTAGAGAATTAGGGTTTGATGATTATGTCGGAAATATAAATTCTTCTTTGTATGGATTATTTCCGTATTGGTTAACTTCCTCCGCAATGGGAGATAAAGAGAATTTATTTTGTTTTATAATTTTGTGCTCATTATATTTCATATGTAAATTTCAAAATAACAGGAAGTTTACTTCTTTGTTATGTGCTATTTTTTTTGCAATATTGGCCTATTTCTTTAGGTTTGCAATTAGCTTAATGATTATAATTTTGATATTTGTTGCATTTGTTGCAAATGAATATAATAAGAAGAAAATATTGTTGTATATGACTGTTTTAGCTCTGTTTTTTTTGTTTTTTTTAAATGTAATATTGGTTAATACAACAGATGTTTCTTTAGATACAGTGCAAAGAACAACCTATTATAGAATGAAACAATCGACTGGTGGTGGTGTTGTTGGATGGTTTGTTCAAATCTTTTCAGCCTTTTTGGGCCCATTCCCTAATTTTTTACGTACAAATAGATCTGCGTTTTATTTTAGCAGTGGATTGTTGTTTAAAGATATGCTAGGTATATTTGCTTTATTAGGAATTTGGAAGGTTGTTAAGAACTATTCTTGGCACTTTTATCCTATCGCAGCTTTCTTTATTATGGGTAGTTTAATGCTCATTGTTTCGGCTGTTTCGCTAGATATGCGCTATCACATAACTTTTTTCTCAGCCTTTTTGCTCTTATCTTCTTATGGTATAGAGTTCTTTGATAGGAAAGTAGTATATTGTTCTTATTTGCTTGTTAGTTTTTTGTTGATATTAATGTATAATTTCAGATAAATTAATGAAAGTTTTAAAAAGTGAGTTTTTTGATTGTTTTCTCAAAATAAAAACATATGTACCATTTGAACAATCTTCTGGATGGTTTTCTTTTAAAGAACATTCGTGTTCAGAAACATTATTTTTTGTAGACAATGTTAATCAGCCAAATGTAATGTGTTGGGGACGAATTTTTCATAAACCATTAGTTGGAGCTATATTGGATATTCAGGGTGAAGTGGTCAGTGATTCTATCTCAACTAAAGTTTTAACATCTTTCTATAAAAGTATTATTGAAGATGCCTGTGTACAAATGGTTACATATAATAGCATGCATATTTATAATACTAATATGGAAATTGCTTTAAGGAGTGCGGGCTTTTTGCGACCATTCGGAAATCGTGTTTGTCCATTAACGCAGATAGTAGCTATACAAAATAATAGAGATTTTGATAGAAATTGGAAAAGAAATTTAAAAAAAGCCGCAGAAAATAATCTTTCATTTGAATTTATAGAAAAACCTACTATTCAGGATTCTATAATTGTTTGTCAATTGTTTGAAGAACTTAAAGTTAGGAAGAATCTTTCATATGGATTGGAAGCGCAGTCTTTATTTAAAATATTGACATCTACTGATTATTATTTATTTTACGTTAAGAAGGGGCAAACTGTTCTATGTGCAAGAATTGTTTATTGTAACCAGTCTATGGCTGCGGATGTTTTTGCAGCCAATTCTTCTGATTCCATGAAATATTCTGCTACGCACTTTTTAATGGAGAATATATTTTATTGGTTAAAGAATAAAGGTGTTGAAAAATTTGATTTTTCTAGAATTCCACCTAGTTTATATCCAGTAAATTCTGTATATACTTTTAAAAAGTCGGCAGGAGGATATCCAATCACATATTTAGGAGAATGGATGTGGACTAAAAATAAATTTTTAATGCTTCTTTTCTGTTTTTATAATTTCTTTTTGCACAAATCTAACATCTATTGATCAATGCTGTCGGTAAAGTCGTTATATTATCATAATCCCTCACCACAAGGTTTTGAGAAGATGATAACTCATTATCAAAAGCATGGGTATCGTTTTATAAATCTGCAAGAGCTTTATGAGTTTCTTGTTGGACATAAATTGTTATCTGAAAAGTTGGCATTTGTTTCTTTTGATGATGGTTGGCAAGGGAATCTTCAATTGATTCCTATTATAGAAAAGTATCAGGTTCCAATATGTGTATTTGTTGCAACAGAACCATTGGAAAGTGGTAACTTCTGGTGGGAGTATGTTGCAAAATATATGGGAGTAAAGAAGATGTTTCAATTTAAGAATTTGCCCTATAGTGAATTCTATAAGCAATTGGCAGAGATTAAACAGCAGATAACACTAAATCGTTCTGCTATGACAAAAGAGCAGATGATAGATTTAGCCAAACATCCTCTAGTTACTATTCAATCCCATACTGTCAATCATCCAATCTTAACAAACTCTCCTGATTATGTTCTGGATATGGAACTAGAGAGTTCCAAGGAAACTCTTGAAGTCTATACAGGTAATCAGGTTTATGCCTTTAGTTATCCTAACGGTTCTTTGACTTCTCGTGAGGTTGATGCTTGTAAGCGGTACTATAAACTTGCTTTTACGACTGAGCAAAGACATATCAAATTAAGCGATGATTTATATCTCTTGCCTAGATATGCTTTGACTGGTCAATATTATAGGGATTTATTGAAGGTCTGGGGCGTTTGGAAATGGATAAGAAAGATCTTTAAACATTAGTGATATGAAAATTCTAATTAATACTCCATCCCTGAATTTGTTGGCAGGAGTAGCTAATCATTATTTAGGACTAAAAGATTATTGGAGAGAAAAAGTTGTATATCATACGGTAGGTAAGAGAAGTCCAAATGGTAATGGATTGTTTTGGTTGCCTTATGATGTGATAGCTTTTATCTTAAAACTCATCTTTTTTACTCCTGATATAGTTCTTTTGAATCCTTCTATGGCAAGAAGAGCCATTAAACGTGATTTTATATTCCTGCGAATCGCAAGAATGTTTGGGGTTAAGGTTGCAGTAATGTTCCATGGTTTCCATACTGACAATGTAAAAGGTATGGAACAAGATATAACCAAAACTCTTAATGAAACTTCTTGTATTCTCGTATTAGCAGATTCTTTCAGAGAAATTTTGCGCCAATGGGGGGTGACAGTTCCCATAGAACTTGTAACAACTAAAGTGGATGACAAACTGTTGGTGCATTATAAGCAGGAAGATAGAAAACATAGCATTTCTAATGTACTCTATTTGGCAAGAACTACAAAAGAAAAGGGCATTTTTATCTTTGTTGAAACTTGTTTGCTATTACATAAACGGTATCCCAATTTAAAGTTTACGGTTGTTGGGGATGGCGCAGATTTAGAAAATGTAAAAAATATGGCAAGGCATCTTGGGGATTCCATACGTTTTACAGGTGGTTTGTCAGGAGAGAAATTGGTTGATGAGTTTGTTAATGCTGATTTATATTTGTTTACTTCTTACCATGAAGGTATGCCAACTTCTGTACTTGAAGCTATGGCTTTTGGTTTACCTGTTATAACCCGTCCTGTTGGTGGTTTGGTTGATTTCTTTACAAGTGAAATGGGGGCAATGGTAGATAGTTTCAGCCCTGCCGATTTTGCCAAAGTTATAGGTGAATATGTAGAGCAACCAGATAGAATTGCTTCTATATCTGGGTTTAATCATAAATATGCTTGCGAACATTTCTTGGCATCGAAAGTTGCTGGTAAAATGGAAGGTGTTCTTAAAAGTCATTTAAAATAAACATAAATCCTTTAAAGTACAATAAAAAAGACGTTGTTGTTTTTTCATCTTCAACATTTAGAAGTGAAACTTGCCAAATTTGATGAACTTAGATTAACTAAGCGTGGCAAGTTTAGATTAATTGTTAACGAAATACCAAAAGATTATAATCATGCTTAACGCAATCGTATTTTACAGAATTTCAAGATGGCTATATCTGCATCATATTCCCTTCTTGCCAAAGTTGGTAACACTGTTGATTTTCTTAATCTATAACAGCAAGATACCTTATCAAGCTAAGATAGGAAAGGGTACTAAGTTTGGCTATGGTGGTATGGGTGTAGTTGTTCATTCTGAAGCCGTGGTTACTAAGCCTGTTCCCGACAATGCAATCGTAGCTGGAGTACCAGCAAAAATTCTAAGATTTAAAGATGAAAACGGAGATTCTTGATTCTTTCGTCAAACTGAAAGAATACTGTGAAAAGGAGGAATATAAGGGATGGGATCCATACGATGGATTGAACTCCAAGGTGTTTCAAGCATTGCCTTTTCTGAAACATTCTGCTATCTGCAGACTGGTGATGATTCAGGGATTCAAGAGATTCCCTTTTAACCTGCGTCGCCTGGCAATGGTGCCAAAGGAGTATAATGCCAAGGGTATTGGTCTCTTTCTGAGTGGATATTGCAACCTCTATCAGGCAGTGAACAATCATCCGGAATGGAGCGTGCGTATCGGTTCTAAAGAGAAAATAAAGCAGCAAATCTGTTTCTTGGCTGATTTACTTATATCTCTTCAATCGAATGGATATAGTGGTGCCTGTTGGGGATATAATTTTGACTGGCAAGCTAGAAGACTCTTCCTTTTTCCGAAGTTTACTCCTACGGTGGTGGCTACTAACTTCTGTGCCACAGCGCTGATGGAGGCTTACGAGGTGACTGGTAATAGGGAATATCTGGAAGTTGCCTTGTCTGCTGCCAACTTTATCATTCAAGACCTGCATCGAAGTAACTACAAGGAGGGATTCCTGTTCTCTTATAGTCCACTGAAGGGTAATGATACGGTGTTCAATGCTTCCTTGCTGGGATCTCGATTGTTGAGCTATTGCTATCATTATACTCAGAATGAGGAGTATAAGCGATTGGCTGAACTATCTATCAAGGCTTGTTGTGCAGGACAACGAGAGGATGGGGCTTGGATATATGGTATGCTGCCTGTGCAGAGTTGGGTGGATAGTTTCCATACCGGCTATAATCTGGATGCCTTGATTGCTTATGAAGAATTGACAGGAGACACCGCCTATCATCATTTCATAGAGAAGGGATTTGATTATTATATCCATCATTTCTTTGAGCAGGATGGTACGCCGAAGTATTATGATGTAAAGACCTATCCGATAGATATTCATTGTCCGGGACAGCTGTTGGTTACCTTGCATCGCCTGCATCAATATGATAATCATCAGGAACTCGTAGAAAAGGTGATGGACTGGACTTTGAGAAACATGCAGGACAAGAAGGGCTTCTTCTACTATCAGTTGAAACCAGGTATCAGCTCTAAGATTTCTTACATGCGATGGAGCAATGCCTTTATGTTTAATGCCTTAACCTGTTTGCTGGTTGAGGAGAAATAACGAAAAACGATATATATATTAAAGATGAATAGATTAATGATAAATGGAGTGAAGGTATATCCATTTACTTCTTTTGAAAGTTTAATAGCCTATGTCTTAGAACATCCTGGTATTTTAGTAGCTATCAATGCTGGAAAAATTTCTAAGGCTACTGACACAACACGTGCTCTAATCAATAGAAATATTGGCTACTGTGATGGTGTGGGTGCAGTAAAAGCGTTGAAGAGGCTTGGAGTGAAGAATGCGAGAAAGTTAGCTGGTTGTGAGTTGTGGCTTAAAATCATTGAGAGCACTCTGCATAGTAACAGTTCTTATTACTTTGTTGGTGGTAAGCAGGAAATCATAGATGAAGTGATACAGAAACTGCAGGTTGATTTTCCCGGTATCAATATTTGTGGTTATCGTAATGGCTATATTTCTTCTGAAGAGGAACGCGAGCTGCTGATAGCTGATATTGCGGTCAAAAGACCTAAGGTGGTTTTCGTTGCCATGGGAAGTCCTAAGCAGGAACTCTTGATGGAGGAGATGCAGAAGGTGAATCCTGATGCAATCTTTCAAGGTCTGGGTGGCTCTTTTGATGTATATGTTGGTAAGTTTAAAAGAGCTCCTCAATGGTGGATAGATCATAATCTGGAGGGCGTATATAGAAATATACATGACCCAAACTGGAAGAGATTCAAGAGATTATGGGATGATTTCGTCTTTATCATGAAATTATATCTGGGTAAATACGATGGTAAGACTATTAATAACTGATATACAGTATCGCAAGACATTTGATGTAATCAATATCTTGAAGCATACGTTTCCTACGATAGATTGCATCCTGGGAATCAGTGAACATTTTGGTGCCTGGAAAGCAAGATTGTGTTATGGAATGGGGTCTCTTGAAACAATAAGAACCAGTAAATATGATACTTTTGAAGCTGACCTAAATAGAGTTTCGGAGAAATATAATGCTGATACTCTTATCTATATACCGGTAGAGGAAATAACGACAGACTATTTTATAGATTTCATAGCGAAAAATGGAAAAAAGAATTTTAAGTATCTTTTGCCAGATGCAGACTTATATAAAAAGTTTAGAAATAAAAATCTACTGAATGAGTTCTGTTTGGAACATAGCTTCCCCGCTCCACAAAAATATAATAGCAGTAAACTGGCACTGCAGGAATCGTATCCTATAATTCTTAAGCCTTCTATAGGCTCGGGAAGTCATGGCATAGTTAGATTACTGGATAATGGAGAACTCTCGGAGCATTTAAAACATGAGGTAGAAGAAGGACGGTATGTTGCTCAGGAGCTGATACCGGATGGTAAAAATGTGCATGGCGTATTTTTGTTGTATGAAAATGGTAAAAGGTTAGGGGCTTATACTCATCGCAGATTAAGAACTTCTCCAGAAGAGGGTGGTGTGACTGTGTTGTCGGAAATGACCTGTGAGAAAGCGCTGATAGAACAAGCTTCCAACGTGTTAGACTATGTTGGCTGGAATGGTTTGGTTATGCTGGAATATCTTTGGGATGAAAAAAGCAAAACTTATAAGTTGATAGAAGCAAATCCGCGGTTGTGGGGAAGTATTATGCTTGCTGAATATGGTGGAGCTTATCTGTTAACTAACTATGTGAGAATATGTATCGGAGAGCGTATTCTGCAATGTAAGCCAAATGAAGGTGTTAAAATTCGATGGTTCTTTCCGATGGATCTCTTGTTTCTTATCAAAAAGAAAGGATTCGTTAAAGGCTTTTGGAACTTTAGTAATACCTGTTTTATCAATTGGACTTATGCTGGTAAGTTGAGAGCTTTTTCTTATTTGATATTGAGTGTTTTTTCAAAAGAGAACATCTGTAAACTTTTGGGTAAGATATGAAAACCGTTGTTTTTGATTTTGATAAGACTCTGACTTATAAGGATTCCTTGACAGAGTTGTTTGTCCAATGTATTGGGGGAAATTTCCTTCTCCGATTTTTGTATTTCTGTTTAAAAGTGATGTCTAAGTTGGGCATAATTAGTGTGAAGGCAGAAAAACTGTTTATGATAAAACTTCTCTTTAAAGGTAAAGAGAAGGAATTCGCAGATGCTTGTAGAAAACAAAAAATACAGTTTACTCCAATTATTGAGAACTTAAGAAGTGCTCTTGATTCTGGATATCGGGTAATTGTCTTATCTGCTTCTGCCTGTTATCTACTGGATGCTTTGTTTGAAAAAACTAAAGTAGAGGTGTTGGGTACAACTTTTGAGGTAAGGAATGGGTGTATCAAGGGTATATGCCAGCATCCCTTTGACAAAGAAAAGGTTGATACTTTGAAAAAATACGGAGTTAATGCTATTGACGATATGTATTTTGATAGTAGTCATGATGAATGTTTAATAGGAATGTCAAAGCATTGGCATCGTGTAAGAA
>ERZ1024465.39-NODE-39-length-10548-cov-9.848089_pt1 | contig 10548 bp, 7 predicted proteins | sample MGYA00520804_ERZ1024465 | MGnify/ENA primary metagenome ERZ1024465 (study PRJEB33242, sample SAMEA3444305) | Homo sapiens | biome: Host associated; feature: Gastrointestinal tract; material: Stool | place: Uganda | collected 2011-01-01 ...
TAGCGAACAGCTTGCCATTTCTGCCTCACAGAATTGGGTGGCTAATGTGGATGAGCCTTGGCTGATGCTCACTCCTGCCAATGGCGTGGGTTCTACTACTGCAACAGTGGTAGCTGACTCTACTCTGATGAACGGACGTCGTACTACCGATATCGCCTTTATCGGCGATAACGGTCAGCGCCGCACCGTTTCCGTGGTACAGTTTGGTTATGGTAAGCAGATTGATATCAAGGAACCAACTGTAGAAATCGAAAATTCAGAGTCATACGATAAGCGTGCTTTCGAGAGCTTGATTTCTGCCAATGTGGAATGCAAGATTGGTAAGATTGAGTATTCTTTCGAGGGTGATATGACTGATGCCGAGAAGGCAGAAAACGAGAGCGAGCGTGAAGGCTGGCTTCTGAATAGTAAGGATGAGGATAAACTGACAGGTACCAACCTGGGAATCGTTCTTGATAGAAAGGCTCGTCCTCGCAGCGTCAACTTCAAGTTCCGCTGGGCGATGAATGTTGTTCCTGCTGTTCGTGTGGCAAAGGTTCACTTAGTACCGGTAAAGGCTGAAGACAAACTGGTGGATGCAGATGGTAATCCTACCGATGATGTGATTCTGACAGTTCGTCAGAAGGCAGCCTTGAAGATTGAGGATAATCGTGCCGGAGACTCTTTGTCTATCATCATGATCAATCAGAAATTAGGTTGTTTGGCTACCTTCGATACCAGCGACAATATGCGCAACTGGTCGAATGTGACACTTTGGGAGGCTACTGATGCCTTCGTGAAGAGCCATCCTGAGGCTTTGGGTCGTGTGCGCTCAGTCAAGTTCAGCATGTTCAACCTGAAGAGTGGTGAGTCTCTTCCTAAGGAAGTTGGCAATCTGAAATACCTGGAGTCTTTCTCTCTGGCTGCCAATGAGAACAACCAGATTCGTGAGGTAGAGGTTGGCGAGGATATCTGTGAACTGAAGTATCTGAAGAACCTCACTATCCAGGCGTATGGTATGACCCACTTGCCAGCCAACTTCATCAAGTTGGGCAATACTTTGGAGTCACTCAATCTGGTAAGTAATAACTTCAATAAGTTGTCTGACATTACGAATGTAGTGAATGAGAAGAACTTCCCTAAGTTGCGTAATCTCATCTTCTACGCTCAGCGTCGTACAGATGTAGCTATCGATCTTTCAAAATTGGAAAAGAACAGCAATAGTGATTACATCTATAATACTTATCCTATCGGTTTGTATGGGAAGGTGAGTGCTGGTACCAGTGACCGTCAGGCTCTTCTGAAGCTCCTTACATGGGATAAGCTGAATACTCTGGAGTTTTCTTATTGCTTCCTTGAGGGTGAACTTCCTACAGACAAAGAGATGGATGAGGCTCTGGAGGCGGCAGGTAAGGCTACCCGCTACAGCAAGGCAGACTTCTCTACCAATAAGGCTGATTATCTCGACAAACTGGTAGGTGATACCTGTAAGTGGTTGCTCTCTGGTTGGGATAATCCAGTAACCTGCAAGCACAAGGATGGTTCTGTAGTTTATGAGGATGTTTCTCCTCTTCAGGTGCCACGTGTGTTGCCAAACTGCCGTCAGTTGTCGCTCAACCTTAACTTCCTGACTGGTGATGTGCCAAAGTGGATTCTTTATCATCCACACCTGGTAGAATGGACTCCTACTATCATGGTGTTCAACCAGCAGCCAAAGGGTAAGAACAGTACTGGTGCTGCAGTAGGTTTCTCTAATATGACAGAGGATAGCTTCAGTTTCGATTACTTCTACGGAACCAGCGACCCTGGTAATAAATGGGAGGTTCCAGGGGTAGCTTATCCGCTCTATTATCGTACTTATGTAGCAGCAGGTGATGTCGATGAGGCTTCCGTGCTTGCCAAGTACAAGAGAAACGTAACTTTGAAAAGATAATTTCTAACAATATAGAAGCAAACAATGAAGAAAAAGTTTTTCTATATAGCAATGGTCGCTTTGGCTTTGACAGGTTGTGCAGACAACCTGTCGGGCATCGACTCTTCTGATGGCAAGACCAACGAGGTTGTCATTCCTGCTGATGCTGAGAATGGTGAATTGTTGATTAAGTTCAGTCCTGAGATGAGCGATATTCTCGACCAGGCACAAAACACAATGACGCGTGCTGGTGTAGCAGGTACCCGTTCGGGTATTCCTTCTACAGATGAGGTGCTCGATATTCTGGGCAGCTACAGCTTCAAGCGTGTGTTCCCTGTGGATGAAAAGACAGAGTCTCGTACTCGCGAGGCAGGTCTTCACTTGTGGTACACCGTGAAGTTTGATAAGAATACTGATTTGAAGGTTGCTGCAGAGCGATTGAAGCAGCTTGGTGAGATTTCCAAGGTGCAGACCAATGGTCGTATCAAGCGTGCCTACAAGACTGACAGCAAGCGTATCTATCTGAATGAGAATGCACTCAAGGCTAAGGCTGCTACCCGTGCTGTAGCCGATGGTACACCCAATGATCCGGGTTACGCTTTCCAGTGGCACTATAACAACCTGGGTGAAGGTAATTATGCTTTCGAAAACCTGAATGATAATCATGCTGGTGCCAAAGCTGGCTGTGATGTCAATGCAGCAGAGGCTTGGAAGACCTGTACAGGTGATCCTTCCATTATCGTAGCGGTGCTTGATGAAGGTGTGATGTACACTCACCCTGATCTGGCTGCCAATATGTGGTGCAACCCTGGTGAGACTACTCAGGGAGCTAAGACTGATGGCGATGGTAATGGTTATGAGGGCGACCTTCATGGCTACAACTTCGTTACCGAGAGTGGCGATATTACCTGGACTGATAGCGAAGATTCTGGTCATGGTACTCACGTAGCTGGTACTATTGCTGCTGTCAACGGCAATGGTATTGGTGTTTGTGGTGTTGCTGGTGGTGACGGTACTCCTAATTCTGGTGTGAAGATTATGTCTTGCCAAGTGTTCTCTGGTCAAAATAGTGTAACTTTAGCAGGAGAAGCAAGAGCTATCAAATATGCAGCCGACAATGGTGCGGTGATTCTCCAGTGCAGTTGGGGTTACAACTCTTCGGAGTCAAGTATCATCAGTGGTTATACTCCTGGTCCTGCTACCGAAAAGGAGTGGGCTGAGACTTATCCTTTGGAGAAGGAGGCTTTGGATTATTTCATCCACAATGCCGGTTCTCCTAATGGTGTTATTGATGGTGGTATTCCTGTTTTTGCTGCAGGTAATGAGTATGCAGGCAATCCTGCGTTCCCTGGTGCTTATTCCAAGTGTGTATGTGTAGCTTCTGTAGCTGCCGACTATACGCCAGCCTGCTATACCGACTATGGTACGCTCGTTACCTTGAGTGCTCCTGGTGGTGACTTGGAATACTATGGCAAGATAGGTGAAGAAGAGGATGAGTATTGGGCAGAGACTGCCGAACAGAAGGGCGCTGTGCTTTCTACTTTGATTCAGAATGGTAAGCCTGCATATGGTTATATGGAGGGTACTTCCATGGCTTGTCCTCATGTTTCTGGTGTGGCTGCTCTCGGTTTGGCATACGCAGTCAAGCAGCATCGTCATTATCGTGCTGCTGATTTCGTCAGTCTGATGAAGAAGGCTGTCAAGAAGTTGGATGGTTATTATGAAAATGGTGCTACCAAGATTTATTATATGAACCATACAACAGTGGGTGCTTCTCCTGAAATCGTCAACCTGTCTAAGTATATCGGTAAGATGGGCGCTGGTCTGATTGATGCAGCTAAGCTCTTGAATCTTGTCAAGGATAAGGAATACAGTTCTGATATGAAGTTGCCTAATATCTATGTAGCACTCGACAAGGTTTCTACCTTGAATCTGCCAAGTTACTTTGAAGGTGTAGAGAATGGATATACCTGTGCTGTAGGTGATGCCAATGTGGCTTCTGCTACGATAGAAGGTACTACTCTCACCGTAAAGGGACTTGCTGTAGGAAGTACTTCTCTGACAGTATCAGTTGGCGGCAAGCAGCAGACTGTGAACATTATAGTTCGTAAGAATGCCAGCAACAACGGTTGGATGTAATCTAAAAGATAATTACTGAGATGGGAAAGAGATTCACGATGATCTTCATCGCTCTCAGCCTGATGAGCATGAGTCAGGCTTGGGCACAAAAACTCAAGTTTGACCAGCAGCTCATCGATGCCGGTACGATGACCGAGGATGATGCATCACGAACCTATTCGTTCGTAGGTAGAAACGTGAGTGGAAAGGTGCTGGAAATATCTCGTATTCAGACCACCTGCGGTTGCACCAAGTCGAGTGTCAGTCAGATGAAACTGCAGCCGGGTGATAGCTGTAAGATAGAATTGACGTTTACTCCCCATGGTTATCCTGGCACTATAGACACCCGCGCTTTTGTCTATCTGAAGGATTCGGACAGAGAACCGGTCACGAAGATTGGACTGAGGGGCATGGTTCTTCCAAGTGCAGATGTCTGGTATCGCTTCAAGTATAAGATGGGCGACCTGAGACTGAAGCAGGCTAAGGTAACATTCAATGAGGTGACGGCAGGTATGAAGGCTGAGGCTCGCATTCTCTGTGGCAATAGTGGCAAGCAACCGCTGAAAATCAGCAGTCTGGTGCTTCCACAGTATGCGCAAGTGAAAACTGAGCCGGAAATCATCCCTGCTGGTGATGAGGCAGACTTGGTGATTACGCTGGATGTGGATAAGATTCCGCCGATGATGAAGCCGAATTTCACCTTCCCGATTATTCTGGAGGGTGTGGACGCCAAGCCGAGTGACCGTACGATTATGGTCGTAGTGAATCGCAATCAGTAATGATAAATCATAAGAAAAGAAAGAATTAAAGAATATGAAACATTTAATCAAACTCTTCACCCTGTTGGTGGTTATGCTCCTTTCCGTGGGTTTCGTATCTTGTAGCAGCGATGATGATGAACCTGCAGAGCAGCCGATAGCTGTGACTCCTGCTAATCTTGATGGAGTATGGAAAATGACTGCCTGGAACAATGGTCAGCCAATGCCTGAGGGTACATATTGCTATGTGGTTTTCCATCGCCGTGACAATACTATGGAGATGTACGACAATATGAACAGTATGTATGCAGTTCATGCTACCGGTTCCTTCTTTGTAAAGCAGGATCCATATTTGGGTTATATTGTTGGCGGTACTTACGATAATGGTGTTGGTGATTGGAATCAGCAGTATATCGTGAGCAATCTTTATAAGAGCGGTTCTATGATTTGGACTGCCAAGGATGATGCTAACGATGTTTGCCGCTATGAGCGCTGCAGCGAAGTGCCTGCTGAGATTATCAAAGAGGCAAGTGATTTGAAAGACTAATATAACTGGGCTCTTTAGTTTATTTGAAGACTCATCTTAGTTTTTTAGAAAAACTATCATAGAGTTTTATATTAGCTCAGCATACCAACAAAAGAGACGTATGGGTGATTTCTTTCACTCGTACGTCTCTTTTTTTCCATTTCCCATTTCTCATTTCCCATTTCCCATTTCTCATTTCCCATTTCTCATTTCTCATTTCCCATTTCTCATTTGTCATTTTTTTAAAATTCTTTTGGTGTTTCGAGATAAATTTCGTATTTTTGCGGCAGGATAAGGGTGGTGCTTTTATGGCATCATCTTCTATCCAAATCAAATATAGTACAAATTATAAGCGGAAACGAATGAGGAAAGCAATCTATTATAGGAGTACATTATATTATAGGTGTATGTTAGTGGTACTATTTCTGGTGAATAGTATCCAGGTAAGTGATGCCCAATCTTGGCAGGAATACCTCGAGCAACTCAGTGAACAGGAGGAATATGAGGATATGAATTGGGAAAGCTATGAGGATATTCTGGAGGGATATGCTGAAAATCCAATCAATCTCAATACCGCTACCAAGGAAGATCTGGAACAGTTTCCCTTCCTCTCTGCCCAACAGATAGAGGATATCCAGGCCTACATCTATCAATATGGGGAGATGAAAAGTCTGGGCGAACTGGCGATGATAGAAAGTATCAGTTGGTATGAGCGGCAGTTGCTTTGTTGTTTTGTCTATGCCGGGGAAGTAAAGAAGCGTTCTTTCCCTTCTTTTTCCCAAATCGCAAAATATGGTAAGCATGAAATGGTGGCTGCCGTAAAGGTTCCTCTTTATGAGCGCAAGGGAGACAAGGATGGCTATTGGGGTTATCCCTACAAGCATTGGTTGCGTTATCAGTTTCACTATAGTGATTATGTGAAGATGGGATTTGTGGCTTCGCAGGATGCGGGAGAACCGTTCTTTGCCGGCAAGAACAACTTAGGCTATGATTTTTATTCCTATTATCTCCAGATACGGAAATGGGGTAGGTTGAAAAATCTGACTTTGGGTAAGTATCGCCTTCGGGAAGGTATGGGACTGATATTGAATAATGATTTCGGTTTCGGAAAACTCTCCATGCTCTCGTCTTTGGGGCGTATGGGAACTTCCATCCGCACACATTCTTCAAGATATGCAGCCAATTATCTGCAAGGAGTTGCAGCCACGCTGAATGTCTGCAAGGGATTGGATGTGAGTGCCTTTCTATCTTACCGCAAAATAGATGCTACGGTAAAGAAAGATTCTATTTCTACGATTGTAACTACAGGAATGCATCGCACGGAGAAGGAAATCGAGAAACAAGGCATCGTTTCCGCTTTTCTGTTGGGCGGTAATCTGCATTATACTAAGAATGGCTTTCATGTCGGTGCTACGGGCATCTGTTATTCTTATTCCCTGCCGCTTCATCCCAATAAATCCCAACTCTATAAGCGCTTTGCTCCCGAAGGCAAGAATTTCTGGAATGCAAGTATCGACTATGGTTATATTTCTCATCGGCTCACGCTGCAGGGAGAGGTGGCGACGGGAGATTGTGGAGTAATGGCTACGGTCAATACGGCGAGTTATCTGCTTTCAGAACAGTTTTCGGTCTTGGCTCTTTATCGTTTTTATCCTTATCGTTATTATGCAATATACAGTAATAGCTTTAGTGCTGGCAGCAGCGTGCAGGATGAAAGTGGCTGTTATGTGGGACTGCGATGGTCGCCTTCTTCTAAATGGGTATGTGATATTTATGGGGATGTGGCTTATTTTGCCTGGCCGAAATATCGCATGAAGGGGAGTTCTTATGCGATGGATTATCTGGCGAGCGTTATCTTCCAGCCTTCCCGCTCTCTCCGTCTTGGCGCCCGTTATCAGTATAAGCAGAAATATGATGTTACTACGCAGCGTGCCCGTCTGTATTGTGGAATCGAGAAAGGAGCATGGAGCAGTAAAACCCAGGTGGATGCCACTTTTCTGTCGCAAAACTACGGAATGATGGTCAATGAATCTATGGAATATCGCTTTCGGTGGCTGAGGCTGAATGCTTTCTTGGGCTATTTCCGTACCAAGGATTATGAAAGTCGTGTCTATGCTTTTGAGCCGGGATTGCTCTATACGATGAGTTTCGGTAGTTATTTTGGTGAAGGTATCCGATGTGGACTGCGGGCGAAGGCTGAAATCGGAAAGCATTGGGTGCTGGTTTGCAAGGGAGCCATGACGAAATATTTCGACCGCAATCATATTTCGTCAGGATTGCAACAAATCAATGGCTCTGCTCAGACTGATTTGGAAATTCAGGTGAAATGGAAGTTCTGATGAATTACTGGTGAATGATTGTGTTGCGAAAAGCAGTTCTGAAAATCCTATAAATACTTAGTAGGGGAAATAATATCAGGTGGATTTCATAAAAGATGAGGTTTTGGCTTGGTTGTTTAAGATATTTCTTGTATTTTTGCAGAAAAACAGATTGATATGAAAATAAACATCGTAATACCTTGCTATAATGAGCAGGAGGTTTTGCCTAAGACCCTGGAAGTTTTGGGGAATTTGGTGGCGAAAATCAAGGCAGAGACGGGTGCTGAGACCAATTTGCTATTGGTGGATGACGGCAGTCGCGATACTACCTGGCAACTCATCCGGGAAGGGGCAGAAAAACATTCGTACGTGAGAGGAATCAAACTTTCTCATAACCGTGGACACCAGAATGCACTCTGGGCAGGTATGGAGGCTTCCATCGACCATTGTGATGCGATGGTGAGCATCGATGCGGATCTGCAAGATGATGAGAATGTAATCATCGATATGGTGAAACAGGTACAGGAAGGGAAGGATATTATCTACGGAGTGCGCAAGGAGCGTAAGACAGATACTTTCTTCAAGCGATTCACCGCCCAGGCTTTCTATAAGCTGATGCAGAGCGTGGATAAGGATACGGTGTATAACCATGCCGACTTCCGCATGATGACGAATCGCACGCTGAAGGCGCTGGTGCAGTATCCAGAGCGCAATCTTTTCTTGCGTGCTATCGTTCGCCAACTCGGTTTCCAGGAGGGTTTTGTTTATTACGACCGCAAGGCGCGTGAGGCAGGCGAGAGTAAATATCCGTTTACCAAGATGCTGAGTTTCAGTATAGATGGCATTACTTCTTTCTCTGTAGCACCTTTGCGTTTCATCACCTTTGTAGGATTGCTGATGACATTGGTGTCTTTCATCATGATTATCTTTGCGCTGATAGAACATTTCCAGGGCAAGACGATACAGGGTTGGACTTCCTTGCTTGTTTCCCTCTGGTTCATCGGTGGCATTATCACTACAGGTGTGGGGGTTACGGGTGTCTATATCGGAAAAATCTATACCGAGGTGAAACGCAGACCGAGATATTTTATCGAGGAAAGAGTATAATTCATATTGAAATCATAAAAAATAAGAAAGGGTGTGTCGTGGACTTATGACACACCCTCTCTTTTGAAATATTTTTGGGGGCATTTTAGTTGCAAGCCAAATTAGCGCTTGTTTTTACGAAACGGTAGAAACCTACGGGGCAGCGGGTTTCTGCAGTTCTCGGAATCTCCCATACCTTTTCGAAAGTATAATTACTGCCATATTTCTCCGTGAAAATCTGGATATCATCATTTGATACCATCACGATGCCGTCTTGTGGCAGTGTCTTGTCGAACTGCTGGATCTTGTCACCTAAATAGAAGTTGAGGCTGAAGAAGTGGAGCATATCAATCGACATGTAGGAATAGAGTTTGGAAGTATCAAACTTCTTTTCTATTACTGGTGCCCAGCGCTTGTCTGCCTTGGTATTGAGCACAGTCGGCTGAAGCGTAGAGTCCAGTATCAGGAAGAGGCTGATGATGGTAATCAACGTCTGGTCTACGATGCTGCCAGTATGATTCCTGTGGAGTGATTGGAACGTAGCATAGATGCCATAAATGCACAATATGAAGAACAGATATCCTATGCCTTCTGCGATACTCTGAGGTCCTTTTTCCAAAGCATGGAGCATGGCTACGTTTTCTGCTGCATGTCTGCCGTGGAAGATAGTGTCAGGTATCAATCCGCATGAAACTGCGATTCTTGCTACGATAAGCAGGATGGCGAGCGATGCTATTACCCCTGCATATACCTTGAATGCTCCCATTTTCTCCTTCATCATCCAAACGATATATTCAGCGATGAGATAAGCCATGAACGGATAGCAAGGCAGCAGGTAAACGCTTCGCTTGCTCTTCGGGATGCAGTAGAAGAAGAGTACCAGGAGGAAAGCAAGCCAGGTGAATACCTGGAGCGGGGTAGCCTTTTTCGCATTCTCTACAAACTTACTCTTGGAGAATTTCTTCCAGGGCAGGATAAAGAGAGAGAACAATAATAATAAGGTATAAGGCAGCCAACCGGTGATGAGCGTAAGCAGATTGTACCAGGCAGGGTTTTCATGCGACTCGTAGGCCATCTTTCCCATAAAGCGGTCGATATTCTCTTCCTTTACCAGTTCCAGGAACTCGTTGCCACCCTGGAGATAGGCGGCATAGTACCAGCAGAATGGGATGATGAGAGAGAGTGCGGCAGTTGCTGCCATTCGCCAGACGATGCCCCAGAAATTTTCTCTCTGTGTGAGCATGAAGACACCCATCACAAAACAAGGCAGGATGATGCCTACTGGTCCCTTGGTCAGCGTGGCGCCACTCATGCAGAGGATGGCAAGCCAGGGTAGTTGATGTTTTCCCTTTTCCCACCAACGGTAGAGCAGATACATGGCTCCTACCATGAAGGCAGTGTTCACCATATCCACACGGCAGTTCATACCCGCACGGTGCACCTCGAAGGCGGTGAGCGTGAGGATGGCTGCGATGAGGCTCGTCTGGGTATCCTTGCGCTTGGCAAAGAATATAAAGCCGCCGATGGTCATCCATATCAGCGATACGGCAGACGGCAGACGGGATGTGAATTCGCTTACGTGTCCGGCAAAGAGCGAGAAGAAGGCGATGCACCAGTGGAAGAATGGTGGTTTGTAAGGAATATCGCCTCCATTATTGATGGGCAATATCCAGTTGCCATGCTCCAGCATGGTGTAGGCAACTACAGCCTCGCGAGGCTCTCCCTTGGTATTGAATTCGGTAAGCCCGAGGAAAGGAATCAGCATCACGATAGCGAGGATGGTGACAATCCACAGAGCTTTGTTGTACTTGATGTTCATGTCTTATCGAAGTCTTATTATATGATTTTGGC
>ERZ1024465.41-NODE-41-length-10060-cov-6.319640_pt1 | contig 10060 bp, 5 predicted proteins | sample MGYA00520804_ERZ1024465 | MGnify/ENA primary metagenome ERZ1024465 (study PRJEB33242, sample SAMEA3444305) | Homo sapiens | biome: Host associated; feature: Gastrointestinal tract; material: Stool | place: Uganda | collected 2011-01-01 ...
AGGCTGTGAAATACTATGCAGCCATCGACTATCAGCATGAGGGTGACCTCTTCCGTTTCATTGTTAACACTTGTTCAATCATGTTCTATTCATTTTTGATTTATGTTTTATAGTTTATGCATTCACATTTTTTATATGATTGTCTATTCACGGGTGCAAAGATACTTGTTTCATTTCAGATACACTTTGTCTTTTGTAACAGATACTTTGCCGTTAATAACAAACTTTGTAAGAACGAGTCTTTCCGCCCTTTAACAATTGTTTCACTACATAAATACCTTTTTCAGGTTTATTCACTTTTACACCTGCTATATTATAATAATAGGTGGCGATAACTTCTTCATCGTTCACATTCTGCTCAATTCCCGTATCCGTCTGTTTCATGTACCATTCCTTGTACCAGTTCATGCAGGCATAGCCGCAGCACTCTTCAAAGAGTTTGTGCTTCTTGGCATTCTGGAAGCCCGGAATCACCTTGCCTGTTTTCAGATACTCGTCAATGTCATAATACTCCTGCGGATGGGTAAGGGTCATACCGATGTTGCCGTAATGGTCGTGCACTGCCTTCCATGCCATTCCCCATTTCGAGGTAGATGCCGTTGCCCAGCTGCCCAGGTTAGGCTGAGTCCACTGGCCCCATTCGTTGTAGTGACCTTCGCTCGCCTTGTCAGGATCTTCCGGGCTCCAGTCAATCTCTGTTACCATGATAGGCCTCGACTCTACCATCGGAACTTGACTCTTGAAGTTACGGATAAAAGTATCGTGATTGCAATTCTTATCGGTCATGTTGCCATACCATCCGGAATAAACATGCACGGCATAAGAGAAATTATCCTCGCTGTCTGTGATAGGATACTTGGCATAATTCTGATACTGGCTCTGATAACCGGCACCCGGTACCCAAATGATTCCCTTGAAACCTTGCTCACGAATCACATCCAACACCGGCTGGAAGAAATCGCACAACGCCTTCTCTGAATCCTTACCATCTGAAAGATGAACTCTCACCGGCTCGTTGGCGAGTTCGATGGAAATCAATCCCGAGTTCTGCTGGATATACTCATCAGCAGCGAAGACCTTCCATACCGACTTGAGATAACGGTTATACTTATCACCAACACTAATGTCTTGTGGACAGACTCCCGGTGGACGAACGATGACATAAAGCCCATGGGCGATAGCATCCTTGATAAGGGGAATATAAAGTTTCTGAAGATAGAGACGATAACGTGCCATGCTGAACGCCGAGATGTCAGCCTCGTTCTCTGCCTTCTTCGTTGGATCGTTGGTCCAGCAAGGATCCATGTGCAGACGGAACACGGTGCAGTAAGCTCCCTGCTCCTTGTCGGTAATAGCCGAAAACTGCTTGGAGAAATATTCCAAGCATGGCTGTATATCTGATTCAGAATAATCAGCCTTCCACTGTTGCCATCTCCAACCGTTGAAATATCGGTTGGGCGTATCCATTACTCCATGCAAGACTACGGTCTTACCATTGGCATCAACAAGATTCTTGCCCTCTACACGCAGTGCCGGCAATATTCCATCAACTTGCAGAGCTGTCTGGTTGCCAGCCGCATTCCCCACCAATGCAAACATCGCAAGAGCTAGGAAAGCTATAAAGTTCTTTCTGTTCATAATATATATTTTTAGATTTTATCACTTTTTCTGATTGTTATTTATTTATCATACCTAGAAGCAATCTTTAGTACCCTAAAAAGAGAATGGCGCGTATCCCTACGCACCATTTCCATAAAACCAATTAATCATGATCCTTCAATCATAATATATTCATATTAAATTGAACTCAAATGCTATAAACCTATTTATAGAAAACTAGCAAAAGAATATTTAATAACCTAAAACCACCGTTTCATAACAAACTTAAACCTAAAACCAAAACAATTATTCATTATTTGATGGTGCAAAGGTATAAATAAATCCCCAAATAAGCTTTATCCTACGTAACCGATACTTCATAAAGAGTTTATGCGTGTAACATATACTTTGCGCCATATTACATCATCCGAATATGAGGGTAAAAAAGAGTGTACTATGGTTACTTGCAACCAAAAAAACTACCGATTTATTCTGATATTCCAACAAAAAAGTGTATTTTTGCAAACAGATAATAAAACTATAATATAAACAAAGCATGAAATCTTTAAACCAATTAATCATCACGCTGATGGTTTGTCTCTTCTCCATCCAGGCGTGGGCACAAAGTGGTAAACTGTTTAATACAGATAATCAACTCTCAAGCAATCTCGCCACGCAGGTTTTTCAAGACAAGAGCGGATTCATCTGGATAGCCACCCGTAACGGACTGAATACTTACGATGGTTACCATATCACCGTAATGAAGAAAGATATGTCCAATTTTTTAGGTCTTAAAAGCAACTATATCAATAGCATAGCACAAGACGATAAGGAACATATTTTATTGGGAACCAATAATTCTTTATTGGAATTTACAGGAAGCGAATTCCACAAAATTCCCATGCTCGACTCCAAAGGCGAAGAACTCGCCACCTACGTAAAGCAGGTATATCCCCTAAAGAATAAAGACGTAGCCGTGGCTACATCCGGTTATGGCATCATGATTAAGAAGAAAGATGCCCAGGAATGCCATGCCATGAAGGGAGAGGTGGAAAAACTGAAATATATCCACAAACTCCTGGAAGATAAACGGGGCAGACTCTGGATAATCACCGAAGACGGAAAACTCTACCGCAAGGAAACAAACGGTAGAGTCACCTCCCACTTTGTCGGTACCGAAGGCGTGGACGCACAGGATATCCAGCAGGACGTCCTGGGCAACCTCTATCTCGCCAGCAAGAACCAGGGCGTACATCTGCTCAGGGCAGGAAGCAACGTCTTTACCCGAATCAGCAGCATCGGAAACCTGCCCATCGAAAACATCTATATCAGCCGCAATAACAAGCTCTATATCGGCTGCGACGGACTGGGCATCTATGTATATGACCCTCAGACCGGATTCCTGCAGGATAACCCTCTCTTCAGCCGACTGGTGAACCTGGCCAAGAGCAAGGTAACCAGCATCATAGAAGACAATCAGGGAAACATCTGGGTGAGCATGCTGCAAAAAGGCGTGTTCATGCAGAGCAACATACAAAACGACTTCAACTACATGGGCTTCCGCCTGGGCAGCCGCAACGTGATTGGCGAAAACTGCGTTACCAGCCTCAGCATCAACCAGGGCAACCAGGTGTGGGTGGGTACCGACAAGGATGGCCTATACCTATTTAATATAGCAACCCGCAGCGTAGAGGGGCATTTCCTGAACCAGCACACCGTGCTCACCCTCTGTAAGGACGAGCAGGGCAGAACCTGGGTGGGAACCTATACCGACGGTCTGGGCTATATGGATGCAGCCGGAAGCTTCCACCCTGTTGATTTGGGCATCAGCAAGTCGGTGGGCATCTTCGATATCAAGCAAGACCCACAGGGCAACATCTGGATAGCCACCATGGGCGAAGGTCTCTTCTGCCTGCAGAAAGACGGAAGCCGAAGGAACTACAAGGCTAAATATGGTGCAGACAACAACCTCAAGGTCAACAGCCTGCCCAACGATTACCTCATCAAGATGGCCTTATCAAAGGATGGCAGCCACGTGTATGTAGCCACCTCTGTGGGACTGGCGTGCCTCGACCGCAAGCGAAATAGCTGGGTTTCCACCTTCAAGGGCATCAACTGCCTGAACAAGAACAGTTTTTCGCACTGCGTGTTTGTAGATAGCAAAGACCACGTATGGTATGGCACCGAGGATGGAGCCTTCTGCTTCGACTTCAGAAAAGGAATAGAGCCTAAACATTATTCCACAGCCCAAGGACTCACCGACAACGGTGTGGCGAGTATCACAGAAGACAACAAGGGCAAAATATGGCTGGGTACAAACAGCGGACTCAACATGCTGAACCCCAAGGATGGCAGCATCATCAGGTTTTATACCGAAAGCGGACTGCAGAGCAACGAGTTCAGCGATGCTTCCGTATGCACCACCCAGGATAAGAAGGTGATTCTGATGGGTGGCTCTGGCGGAATCAACTGGTTCCAGGCCGACCGGGTAAAGCAGCACCCATGGCAGGCAAAGGTGGTTATCTCGGGCTTCGTGGTCAACAACAAGGCAGTGACCCCAGGCATGGAGTCGGGCAGCTATACCATCACAGACAGCTGGGTAACGGTGGCACGGGAGTTCAATCTCTCGCACGATGACAACACCTTCTCCCTGCAGCTCTCTACCCTCACCTATAATAATGTGGAGCAGATAAGATACGCCTACAGCATCAACGGCGATGCCTGGCGCACCGTGCCAGCCGGACAGAACGAACTTGCCTTCTCGCACATGGCTCCCGGCAGCTACAAATACCGCATCAAGGCCATCTGCAACGGCTACGAAACACCGGTGAAGGAGTTCACCATCATCGTTCACCCAGCCTGGTATGCCAGCATCTGGGCAAAGCTCTTCTATCTGCTGCTCCTCATAGCAGCCATCATGCTCTACCTGCGCCACCGCAAGTGCCAGATGGAAGACCGTCTTACCCTACAGCAGCATATCCATGCCGAAGAGATGGGTGAGGCTAAAATCAAGTTCTTCATGAACATCAGTCACGAAATTCGTACGCCATTGACACTGATTATCACCCCATTGCTCTCCCTGATTAAGGAAGACAAAGAGCCTCACCGTCAAGGCATCTACGAGATTATCCGAAAGAACTCGGAACGTATCCTTCACCTCATCAACCAGATGATGGACCTCAGAAAGATTGACAAGGGACAGATGGTAATGCGTATGTGCAAAACCGATATGGTTTCGTTCATCAATGAAGAATACGACCTTTTCAAGCAGCAAGCCATTGCCAAGAGCATCGACTTCGAATACCAGCATGACTGCGAAGAGCTTCCAGTATGGATAGACCGCAACAACTTCGACAAGGTGATAATTAACACCCTCTCGAATGCCTTCAAGTTTACCCCTACGGCAGGCCACATCCTCCTCTCGCTCACCCACACCGACCACCATGCCTACATCAGCATCAAGGACAGCGGCATCGGTATCCCGAAGGATAAGTTGGAAACTATCTTCCAGCGCTTCTACCAGACCCCTGACGACCCTAACGACCGCAACGTCGGTACGGGCATCGGTCTCGATCTCACCCGCTCGCTCGTGGAACTGCACTACGGCACCATCTCTGCCCGCAACAACGAGGGCGAGAAGGGAAGCAAGTTTGAGCACGGAAGCGAGTTCATCATCCGCATTCCATTGGGCAAGGATCATCTCAAACCAGAAGAGATCATCGAGGAAGAAGAGATGAAGAAAGAGCAGAATAATGAACTTGCTGAAGCTGAACAGGAAGAACAGCTGGCAGAAAACAATGACCAACCAGCCGAAACCTTGAACAATTCCGATACTACCCAAGCCTCTGCCAAGGGAGCCAAGGCAGAAATCGTGATTGTGGAAGACGAAGAGGATATTCAGGAATACCTGAAAGCACAGCTCTCCAGCGACTTCAAGATTCGCACATATCCTAACGGAAAGGTGGCACTGAACGAGATTCTGAAGAATAAGCCAGACCTTGTCATCAGCGACATCATGATGCCGGAAATGGACGGAACCACCCTCTGCGCCAAGCTGAAATCAAACATCAACACCAACGATGTGCCTATCATCCTGCTCACAGCCAAGAGCCGTGAGGAAGACCAGCTGGAAGGATTGCAGACCGGTGCCGATGCCTACATTCTGAAGCCGTTCAACATGGACATTCTGCACCGCAACATTATCAACCTGCTCACCGTGCGCCGCACTTTGCGCAATAAGTTTACGGGCAATGAAAGCCAGAATCACCAGGTAGAACAGATAGAAATGCAGACACCTGACAATTCCCTGATGCAACGGATAATGGAGGTTATCAACGAAAACATCAACGATTCCGACCTGAGTGTGGACATGATAGCACAGAAGGTGGGCATCAGTCGTGTACACCTGCACCGCAAGATGAAGGAACTGACCAATCAGACGCCACACAGCTTCATCCGCAACATCCGACTGCAGCAGGCAGCCAAATTGCTCAAGGATGGCAAGCAAAGCATCACTGAAGTGATGTACGCATGCGGCTTCTCCAATTCCGCAAGTTTCAGCACCATGTTCAAGAACCTCTATGGCTGTTCTCCTAGAGAATACATGCAGAATGCCATGAAGAAATAAAGATGATACACAATAGAAAAAAGAATATGTAACAAAAACAAAGCTTTATGAAACTTTGAAAAAAGTCTTGGTTACATTTCACAATGAAAGATTGCAAATAAAGCCGTAACTTTGCAGCGGAAAAACCAGTATGGATTCTCATCCCTGGTTTTCCGCTGCATTTTTATCTTATTGTATAATCTTTAAAATCAACGAACATAATGAAGAAATTAGCAATCTTATCGCTTTCGATGATGCTTGCTGCCGGAGCACAGGCTCAGAATGCCCAGTTCGACTACTTCAAGTATGCCGGCAACGATGCACGATTCAACGTGCCAATCGACAAGAGTCATCAGTATTACAACCCTGTATTGACAGGATTTTATCCCGACCCATCTCTCTGCCGCGTAGGTGACACCTATTATCTGGTGAATTCTTCCTTCACCTTCTTCCCAGGTGTGCCTCTCTCTACCAGCAAGGATTTGGTAAACTGGACTCCAGCCGGGCATGTGCTCACCCGCCAATCGCAGGTGCCTCTGAAGGGTCAGCATGTATCAGGCGGTATCTTCGCACCAGCCATCAGCTATAACAAAAAGAACAAGACTTTCTATATGATTACCACCAATGTGGGTGCCGGCAACTTTTTCGTCAAGTCCAAGGACCCATCCAAGGGTTGGAGCGAACCTATCTATCTGAAGAAGATTGACGGCATTGACCCTAGCTTCTTCTTCGATGACAACGGCAAGGGATATATCGTTCATAACGGTCCTGTGGTTGGCGGTGCTGATTACGAGGGACAGCGTGCTATCCGCTGCTTCGAATTCGACGTAAAGGGCGACAGCATCAAGGGCGACTTCAAGGAGATTCTCCGTGGCGGAACCCATGTAGAGGCTCGTCCTATCTGGATTGAGGGTCCTCACCTCTTCAAGAAAGGCAAGTTCTATTATCTGATGTGCGCCGAGGGTGGTACAGGCGGATGGCACAGTGAAGTAATCCTGCGTGCCAAGAATCCGATGGGACCATGGGAGGAGAATCCTAACAATCCTATCCTTACCCAGCGTACCGGTCTCGACCCTAACCGCAAGGACCCAGTTTCCAGTGCCGGACATGCCGATATCGTAGAAGATGGCAAGGGTAACTGGTGGGCTGTATTCCTGGCTTGCCGCCCATACGAGGAGGATATGTACAACACAGGTCGCGACACCTATCTTCTGCCGGTAACATGGAAGAATGGCTGGCCAGAGATTCTTGCCAAGAATACTCCTATTTCTACCGTTGGAGAGAAGGCTGGTCTGAAACCAGCTGAAAAGAATGAGTTCTCAGGAAACTTCTCTTACGTGGATAATTTTGATGCAGCAGACAATGGAGCAGGTCTGAAGGATCTGAATCCTCGCTGGATGTTCCTCCGCGACTTCGTGGATTGCTATAAGGTAGAGAACGGCAAACTGAAGATGAATCTCTTGCCGGGCAATATCTACAAACGTGAACCGATGTCTGCCATCTGGGCTCGTCAGCAGCACGGCACATTCACTGCCGAAACAGAAATCAACTTTACTCCTCGCAACGACAAGGAAATTGCGGGCATCGCCCTCTTGCAGAAGGAAGACCACAACTTCGTATTGGGTAAGACTATGAAGAAGGGACAGTTGATGATAACTCTAACACGTGCCGAAAAGAACAAAGTCCTCATTGCTTCTGCTCCTATCAAAGCAGGTAAACTAAGACTGAAGGTAGAGGGTCATGACAGATATTACGATTTCTATTATGCCGAGGAAGGCGGTGATTGGCAGTTGCTCGCCAAGGGCGTGGATGCCTCTAACCTGAGTACTCAGAAGAGCGGTGGCTTCATCGGAGCCTGCATCGGTCTCTATGCTTCTTCCAACAAGGAATAAGAACTTTCAAATATCAAACCAGAAAAAGCCCCCTCGAAGGAAGGTATAAAACAAGAAAAGGCTCCCCGCAATGAGGAGCCTTTTTCTGTTTATATCTTTCTTCAAGAAACTTTTCTGTACTATTTATTCTTTACGATATCCAATGTCATTTTGCCGACCCAGATAGCGCCCTTGCCGTTCTGATCTACAGGCACCTGCTTGCCATCGAGATCCGTTCTGTACTTCAACTTCTGGAAGAGGCTGTGGCTGTGACCACCCAATACCAGGTCGATGTGGCGGGATGCAGCAATCACTTCGGTATCATCCGTGCCGTCTATATTCCAGCCCAGATGAGAGATGCAGATGATGACATCACACTTCTCCTTTTTCTTCAGGATTTCTGTCATCTCGTTCGCCTTCTGGATAGGATCCAGGTACTGGATGCAACCGTAATTCTTCTCGCTTACCAAGCCGGCAAGCTGCGGAGCCAGTCCGAAGACGCCAATCTTGAGTCCCTTGCGATACAATATCACGTATGGCTTCACAATATCCGCCAGCTCGGTGCCGGTGAAATCGTAGTTGGCACAAACGATCGGGAACTTCGCCATCCTAAAGAGACGCACCATATTGTCCATGCCGTAATCGAACTCATGGTTGCCGATGGTGGCTGCATCATACTTCATCTCGTTCATCAATCCTACTTCTACATCACCCTTGAAGAGCGAATAGTAGGGAGATCCCTGGGAGAAATCGCCACTGTCGAAGAGCAGAAGATCAGGATTCTGACTGCGCTCCTGCTTGATCATTGCCACTCGGCGGAGGTAACCTCCACGGTTAGCCATGGCTGTATCTGCGAGATTCGGATTGTAAGGCATCACGCAGGAGTGGGTATCGTTGGTATGGAGCACCACGAGCTGCTTCACTACCTTTGGAGCCTTCTGCGCCTTTGCCTCCTTCTTTGCCTTGGAATCCTTCTGGACTTTAGCCTCTACTGTTGCCGGCTGCAGCGTGAATGATGCCAGCGCCAGCGCTATATATAATAATGTATGTTTCATTTTCTGTACTTTTTTAGTTAGTCTATCTGCTTGCCGGGGATTGCAAATCCCCGGGAACCTTCGTAACCCCTATTCTACTACGCAGCGGCCTTCTACTCTCGATTCCACTACCTTGCCCTGTGCCTTCATCTCACGGAGATAGTCCATGATGATGTAGCGCACATTGTTCTCCTTCGCCTTAGGAGCCACCACATCGGTACCGCTCTTGAAGGCTACAAGCTGGTCGTTGCCCTCGGCAAGATAGTCGAGGGTGGCTATGCGATAGCTCTTGGCTGGGTCGATAGGCTCGCCGTTCAGGGTTGCGCTCTTCAGCTTGCCGTCGCGGGTGATGACCATTCTTACGGCATGGCTCACTCCCTCGCCGCCACGGTGGGCTATCTGCTGGAAGAGTTCGAGCACCTTCTCGCCGGTAAGCGTGAGGAAACAGATCTTGTTCTCGAAAGGAGCCACCTCGCTCACCTCGCCTACGTTGATATCGCCCTTGGCAAAATCGGCACGGATGCCACCCATGTTATACACCGAGAAGACAGGCTGCTCATTAAACTGTCTGCCACCCCATACCAGGATGTCAGAAAGCAGGTTACTCAACTCACTCTCAGGGCGATGGCGGGTCATATCATGAGCCACGGATCCCACAACAGGACCCATGATGCTATCCACCTTGTGCTGATAGGGGGCGATGAACTTCGCAGCCTCAGCATCCGGCTGGGCATCCCATTTCTGATCAATCAAAATACGGGTTCTCTCCACCTTTGCCACCTTGAATTTCTGGGCAAAGGCTGGACTTGCCATCAGCATCAGAGCCATGGAGGCAAGCATCATCTGCATACTATTCTTTTTCTTCATACCTTTTACAATATTCTGTTTTCGGGATGCAAAGATACAAAATAAATCTGTGAAATCCGTGAAATCTGTGGGAAAAGACGATG
>ERZ1024465.42-NODE-42-length-9922-cov-11.241309_pt1 | contig 9922 bp, 7 predicted proteins | sample MGYA00520804_ERZ1024465 | MGnify/ENA primary metagenome ERZ1024465 (study PRJEB33242, sample SAMEA3444305) | Homo sapiens | biome: Host associated; feature: Gastrointestinal tract; material: Stool | place: Uganda | collected 2011-01-01 ...
GATCATTATAACCTGACCTCTTCCCATGTGCAGAATGTGATCAGTGGGGAGCGCCCCTGGGTAATCACTCTCAGCCGAGGAATCCGTAATTATACAGGAGAAGGAGACAGTGATGGAGTAGTTTTTATTGACCTGAACTACAGTGCCATCAGTGAGTTGTGTACGCAGAACAGTGTGGGAACCAAAGGCTATGTGTTTATTCTGGACCAGGGTGCCCAGCAGATTTACAGTCTGCCCCATTTGGCCACTCTGGTAACCACCCTTGCTCTATGTTTTCAAAAGCGAGTGCAAAGGTAGTGTTTTTATTTCATTCCACCAAATTTTTCAGCAACTTTTTTCTCTTTTTCTTCAAAAAACTTCATTTTCCCCTATAAAATCCTCCTTTTTCCCCTCCTTTTCCCCTTCTCAAAGCCCTTTTACCCTTTTTACTTTTTTACCTTTTTACTTTTTTACCCTTTTACCTTTATCACGTGTCTCCTGTGATGTTTTCTCGACAATCTTCGATGTTTATAATGCTCAATTTTCTTGATCGCTACAAAGATAGTGATGGCAGCCACGATAGCCAATAAGAAGATGACGATTCCGCCACCGAGGTTGTCGCCCTTAACCTTCGACCACATATCGAGCACTTCAGGAGTATGGTCGCCTGCATCATGAATCATGGCACATCTTGCCACCACACTGCTGTCTGGGTACATGATAGGGTTGAGATGGGCTTTCCTGCCAGCCTCCCCGAAGAAGTAAGCTAAGTTCACCTGCTCCGGATAGATCTCCTGATCGCTCATGGCATCCAGTATCTTCTTGCCTGCCACACTGCTCACATAACCCGTGGTTTCCATGTTGGCAAGTGCCACGTCCTGCTGACAGAGATAGGTGATGAATTAGGCGGCAGCCTTTGGATTTTTGGCGTATTTAGGGATTACCCAACCGTCAAACCATACGTTGCTTCCTTCCTTTGGCACTTCATATCCTAATTCCACGCCCACATTCTTCGCCTCCTCAATAGCCCATACGGCATCGCCGCTCCAGGTCATGTTGAGGTAAGCCTTTCCCTTGGTCATGGTCTCCTTTCCGAAGTCAGCTTCCCATCCTTCGATGTTCGGTTTGAGTGCTTTGAGATTTTTCTCTACCGTAGCCACGGCGTTGGGTGAATAGTCATTCATCAGTTCTGGAACCGTAACTTTCCCGGCTTTCAGGTCCTTGCGGTGTGCCCAGATGAGTGCTGTACCGTATGAGTCGAGGTAGGAGTCTTTCATCAGCAGTCTTCCACGGTATTTCCGGTTCCATAGCGTGCCCCATGTCTGTGCATCTTTCAGAGGTACATGTACCTTATTATATAATATAACACAGGTTCCCCACATATAAGGCACGGCGTAGTGGTGGGCGATACGCTGACTATTGCTTGTAGCATCTATCTGCTCCACGATGTATGGAGAAACATTTTTTAGATAGTTGGGGGTCTTGCCAAATGCGGTGTCTATGGGCAGCAGTAGGTCTTTACGCAGCATTCGCTCGATGATGTATTCCGACGGGCAGACCACATCGTAGTCCTCATGTCCACGTTCTATCTTGGTCAGCATCACCTCATTGATGTCGAAAGTCTGGTAGATGATGCGGATGTTCTTGCCGGTCTGCTGCTTATACCAGGCAGGGAAGTTGGCTAATACATCTTCGTCAATGTAGTCAGCCCAGTTGTAAACCTTCAGTATCTCCTCCCGGTTCTCCTTGTTGTAGCAGGAAGAGAGCGGCAGGATCATCAGCAGGGTTAGGACAAATAATATCTTATTCTTCATTCTTATTTCTTCTTATTTTTGTCAGAACGACGGTTGATGATAACGAGCATGACCAGCACCAGCACAAAGATGATGGTGGATAGCGGACGGAGTTCCGGCGTAAGTCCACCCTTGCGCGCATCGGCATAGATAAAGGTGGAAAGGGTCTCCAGTCCCTCATTTCCGATGGTGAAGATGGTGACGGCGAAGTCATCGATACTCATCGTGAAGGCGAGCATAAAACCGGAAATCATACCGGGCAGTATCTCTGGAATGATGACCTTGCGGAGCGCCTGTATCGGTGAAGCTCCTAAGTCGAGTGCTGCCTCATAGAGGTTGGGATTCATCTGCTTCAGTCGTGGCATGACGCTCAGGATGACGTAAGGCAAACAGAAGGTGATATGCGAGAGTACCACCGTGGTATAGCCCTGCGGAATGCCCAACGTGATGAAGAGCAGGAAGAGCGAGATACCGATGATGATGTCGCCGTTGAGTATCGGGATATTGTTGACGAATGTAATCGCCAACCGTGCTTTCCTGTTGCGCAGGTTGTGGATGCCGATGGCGGTCAGCGTACCGAAGAGGGTAGAGACAGTGGCGGTTATCAGTGCGATGGTCACCGTATTGATCAGTGCTGCCGTCAGCGAATGGTGGGTTCCCTCTACGAAGAGATTCTTGTAGAGTTGCAGAGAGAACCCCGTCCAGTTGCCCATCACCTTTGCCTCGGTAAAGGAGAAGATGACGATGATGAAGATAGGGGAATAGAGAAGCAGCAGGAGCAGCCACAGATAACCCTGACAGAAGATGTTCTTCATTATGTTCTTGGAGAATAAGGTCTTCATCATCTGATACCTCCTTCCTGTTTGCCGTTGTCACCGGCTATGAGGGTTGAGGCTCCTATCAGGAAGAGCATGATGAGCGAAAGGGCTGCACCATAGTTCCACATGGAGTTGTTGATGTTCTCCTGAATGGTGGTTCCGAAGAGTTTGATGTTGTTCATCGTCAGCAGTTCGGAGATGGCAAAGGTGGAGATGGTAGGCATGAATACCATCAGAATGCCACTTGCCACTCCCGGCATGGAGAGGGGCAGGATCACTTTGAAGAACTGCTGCCATGGCGATGCACCCAAGTCTTCGGCAGCCTCTATATAACTGCGATCCATTTTCTGCAAGGTGTTGTAAATCGGATAGATCATAAACGGGATGAAGTTATATACCATACCGAATAGCAGTGCACCTTCACCTAATGGCAGGTCAGCAAAGTCGAAAAGTGCCACGGTGGCAAGGGTACGTACCAGGATGTTCACCCACATCGGCAGGATGAAGAGCATCACGATGGTGCTGGCATACTTCATCTTGGTCTGTGTCAGGATATAGGCTGCCGGATAACCTAACAGGATGCACAGCAGGGTGTTCAGGAATGCAATGCCTATCGAATACACGAAGGTGTTGATAGCCTCTGGATGGGCTAAGAACTTTTGGAAATTATAGAGTGTGATGTTGCCGTACTCATCGGTGAATGCGAAAAACACGATGAGTATCAAAGGCAATACCACGAAAATAGTCGCGAATATGGTGTATGGAATCGACCAACTTTGTCGCGAAGAGATAAACTTAATGAGTTTCAATTTCTGATCTGCAATGTTTTATATTTTAATCTGCATCTTTTTCGAATTACTGGAATCGGATGTTTTCCTGCGGAATGGTGATGGCCACGTGGTCTCCCAAATCCCAGACATCTTGTGTATCTACATAGAGCTTCTCGCCCCAGTCGGTGTCGATGGTGAGATGATAGTGGTCGCCCTTGTAGAGGATGAAGCTGATGTCGCCCGTAAAGGTTCCTTCACCCTCGTTGTCGAAGAGTTCTATTTTGTCGAAATCGATGTTTACTGGGATCACATCCTTACCGTCTTCATCCGTATGAATCTGATTCTTCTTCTCTTCCGGAATCTCTATCTGATATTCACAGCCTAAGAACTCGATGGTGCCGTCATCATTTACCTTTGCCTCGAAGGTATTCGTGGTGCGCTCCTTCTTCATGATGTGGATATTGTCGGGAATCACGTTCATACCGATGGTCTGTCCTACCTCGAAATGCTTGTAGTTCTGAATTAGAAATTCGCATCCCTTGTCACTCTCTGCCAACATCTCATAGTGTACACCCTTGAAGATGGAAGAGGTAATCTTGCCCACAAACTGGGCATGCGCTGTATCGGTGCTCACTTCGATGTCTTCCGGACGGATTACGACATCTACCTCCTGATTGCATCCGAATCCCTTATCCACACAAGGTATTTCTGATCCGGCTACCTTTACCAGACAGTCGTGTATCATCGTTCCGCAAAGGATATTGCTTTCACCGATAAAGTCGGCCACGAAGGCATTTGCCGGTTCGTTGTAGATGTCAGTAGGGGTGCCTATCTGCTGTATTTCTCCCTCGCTCATCACCACGATGGTGTCGCTCAGGGTCAGCGCCTCCTCCTGGTCGTGGGTCACATAGACGAAGGTGATGCCCAACCGTTCGTGCATCTCCTTCAATTCCAACTGCATGTCCTTTCTCATCTTCAGGTCGAGTGCAGCCAATGGTTCGTCAAGCAGCAAGACTTCCGGTTCGTTGACAATGGCTCTTGCGATGGCGATACGCTGCTGCTGTCCACCCGAAAGCGAGTTGACGTCACGGTATTCATAGTCGCTCATGTTCACCATCTTGAGGGCGCGTTTCACCTTTGGCATGATTTCCTCCTTCGGTGTATTCTTCAGTTTCAGTCCGAAGGCGATGTTGTCATATACATTCAGGTGAGGGAACAGGGCATATTTCTGAAATACCGTGTTCACATTGCGCTTGTAAGGTGGTAGATTGGTAATGTCATTACCGCTAATGGTAATGATACCCTCTGTGGCAGTTTCAAAACCCGCCAAGAGTCTCAATAGGGTAGTTTTACCACAACCCGAAGGACCGAGTATGGTCATGAATTCACCCTTTCTCACAAAGAGGTTGATGTCATGTAGGGCTGTTTTCTCCCCAAATCTTTTTGACACATTCTGGATGTCAATGATATACTGTGCAGTTTTATTCATTTCTCGTTATAAAATTTGCGTGCAAAGTTACTCATTTTCCAATAAATATTGAATAAAATGCTGGAAAAATTGTATCTTTGCAACCGGTTTGACACAAAGATAGGGATATTCCTGTATTTATATACATTTTTTATGATTGTAACTGTTGAATGGATGGAAAAATGGTTCAGGTTCTTCGACGACGAGTACTTCGGAGGAAAGTTGCCTACACCTGAATTGGGGGTTACCCGGGCCAAGACCAGGCTCGGGCAGATGGCGTATAAGAGAGCTACCCGATGGGGACGTACGAAACTTTATGATTTTAAAATTTCCATGTCCACCTATTACGATATGACAGAGAAGCAGGCCAAGAGTGTGCTCCTCCACGAGATGATACATTATATTATTGGTTACACTGGACTGAAGGATACGTCTTCGCATGGGCTTGTCTTTCGGGGTATGATGGATAAACTAAACCGCACCTATGGCTGGGATATCCGGGTGATGACTTCTACCAAGGGATGGAAGGTGAGCGAACAGGTGGTCAAAAAGAAAAAGGCACAGGGCCCGCAGACCTATCTGATCTTGGCGATAGAAATGCAGGATGACAAGCATTATCTCTCACGGGTCAATCCCGGTTTTGCCCGTCGTATCGAAGGTCTGTTGGTGAAACTTCGGGAGGTAAAATCGCATTGTTGGTACACCACTCAGGAAAACTACTTTGAGGATTATCCGCAGGTGCGCAGTCTCCGTGGTCGTCGCATTTCAAAAGCCGATTTCGATCGTCTGCTGAATGTCTTGACTCCTTTTCATTTCTGATATTTCATCGTCCCACAGATTTCACAGATCTCCACAGAACTTATATAGTACTATTGAGATTGTAGAGTCCCACAGATTTACACAGATTTATTTTTACTTCAAAAAGATCTGTGTAAATCTGTGAAATCTGTGGGATTTTATGATATCAGCAAGAGCCTTTATAATCTCAGCAAAACTATGTGAAATCTGTAGGATTTTGCTCTTGCAATAGAGCTGGATGATAAGGGAAAAGGATTGGGGGATTGGAAGGAAGTGTGAAAAAGACAAAGGGCTGGACTCCAAATCTGGAATTCAGCCCTTTGACGCTTTTCATTATCTGTTTCTATAGCAGACGATGGTGTCAGTCATCGCCCCACTTACCGCTGTTCGACTCTCCCCACAAGTCTTTGTATTTAGTATCAGTCTTGGTCACATCCTCGTTGACCACATCAAATTTGCTGATACATTCATTGTCGAGACTTTCTCTGTGTACGCTCGCCTGTCCGATGCCTCCGCTGCAGAGAGCCTCGAGCTGTATCACTTTAATTTCTGGAATTATATAGTTCTTCTTCATTTTGCGTAACTGTTATTGTTGTCTTATCTGATTATTATCTTCTTTCCGTTCACTATATACATTCCCTTAGGCAGTCCCTCCAGGCTGCAACTGCGGCGCACCATCTGTCCGTTCATGTTGAACACGCCGTCTATGCCGCGCTTGTAGGATGTGCGGTCCGTGCTGCCGTGTATGTCGGCGATGCCTGTGGTGCTGTCTTCCACTCCGTCGATGAGTAGCGATACTTGGCTCGGTTTTCCTTCGGAAGAAGTATTGCCCGTCAGCTCAAACCAGCAGCGGAACGCCTTCAGTCCGTATGAATACTGTTTGCCATTCTCGTTGTGTGGCACCTGTATCAGCTTTCCCTTATACATGAAGTAGTCGCCGTTGAGGTCGTCTCTGCCCGAGAGAATCTTGTTCTTGCCGCTTTCGTCCTTGTCGTATGTCTTCGCCATTGTGCCTTTGCAGACCATCGTGCCATGGCCACCGCCGTTGGCAGGGAAGGTTATTGTTGACTCCCAATTGGTGTTTAACTTATTCAGATTCTCCCTGTTGAGCGTCACCATCGTGATGTCGTAGTGGTTGGCTTCCAAGGTCTTCGTCAGTCGGTTGTTTGGGTCGGAAGACGACTCGTAGTTGGTACCCAGCCAGCTGCTGTTGTCCTCGCCTGCTGATGTGTAGAAGTGTTCTACGGTGTATTCTGCCGACTTCACCTGTGTATATGGTGGGTACACGATATATGGCTCGAATGCCTTTACCATCACTTGCTCGTCGCTGTCTGGCTCCACGGTCACGAACTGTACGCTGTTTTTCGTCAGTGCCGCAAGCTTTGCCACCTTCACGGCATCTCCGAACGTGCGCTTCATCTGTCCCCATGTCAGGTCGACGGGCAGAATGAGCGAGTTCCACATATTGTCGTTCAGCTTGCGGTTCAGATGAAGCACGCTGTTCTTGTATTCGTCTGTCGCCATGGTCAGATAGCGCAGGTCGGTAGATTCCTCGTCGAGAATCAGCTCCGGGTTGCGTCGCGGTCCGGCATAAAGCAGCTTGAATTCGTCCACGGCGGTCAGTTCGTTGGCGGCAACATCCGGCTTTCCGTTGGGTGTAGGATCTACGTAGAAGCCAATGCGGAGAGTCACGGGATTGTCGTTTGATATTTCATTCCCATTCGGGGCTTTGTCGAGACATATCTGCACCTGGTTCTCATACTCTCCCTCGAAGAAGGCATGTCCGATACCGGCTCCTTCGTCTGTCTTGCCAAGCGCCTCGGCATCAGCCTGACTGATTCCGTTGAGGGTTGCTGTTGAGTATTTCTCTTTAATCGGGTTGTTGTTGGCATCGAGCACTGTAATGAACAGGTTTGCAAGCGGTTTGCCGTTCGTAGTGATGTTCTCCGAACTGTTCGCTGTGCTGAATCCGTTGCATCGCAGCAGGTACCATCCTCCCTTGTGTACCTTCACGTCCTGATAGAATGTGAAGCCGCGCAAGCCTTTGGTGTAGCAGTAGAAATACTGGCCGTATTTTTTTTGATGATCCTCAGTCCTACCTGTAAAACCCTCATCTTTTGTGTTGCTAACTTTGTCATACGTCTTATACATCGTTTCATCTCCGAAACGTACGTGGCTGTTCACGTTAGCAGATTGGTCTTCACTTTTGATTATCCATTTTGCAGCACCGGCATCATGTATTCTGAAATCAGGACATGTGATAAGGAAAGAGGCATCGACAACCGATTTCATGTTTGCGGGGGCGGTGTTGAAAAGCTTGTAATACTCATTCTTTGTAATGACCTTCCATTCCTGGTTCTTGTATTCCGGGGTGTCCTCTGCTGCCAGGTTTGTCTCATAATCGCAGAATTTGTTCTCGTCGTTGGGATAAGCAGTGAGATAACCTAAATGGGTAACTGGAAGGAATGAGTTGATTTCGACGAGATATACCTTGTTCTTTTCTGAATAGCCCTTGGCTTTTACAAATCTGATAGCGCAATTTTCCTTTCTATCCATAAATACCCCATTTACCCCATCTTTATCCTTGAAGATTCCCATATATGGGCCAGTTCCAGAACCTTCCACTTTGTTTTGCAGGAAATACGTTGATGAACCGTCATTCCATCTCATATAAATGGAATATGGTGAAACATTTAGCGAGGCATGGGTACCCCACTTGCTGCCAATACTCAGAAACTTTTTGGCACCGACGTTATACAGACACACAATCTTATCTCCGTCGGTTTCATTTGTCCCATTAGTACAATAAGTTGACGAAGGATCAATGCCAGTAAGGTCGTCAACCCCACCTATAACCGTTTTTTCTGTTCCGTTGCTTTCCGTCGCTTTATTTTGTGCCGAGGCTACAGTAGCGTTTGCAGCCATCAGTACTGCGGCTAACGCAGCCGCAATGCTTCCTTTTGTTTTGGCAAAAGAAAGCAGATAACTTTTACCCTTCATAATTTATTAATCTCTATTGTAGATTTTTTTCTAAAAAATACTTATTCATTCAAATGTGTCAATTGTGACATCTATGCTGTTGTCCTGATATGAAAAGAACTGCAAAGATATGAAAAAATATTTGCGATAAAAATTTCCCCCCTGCCATTATTATTATTTATGATTTATTAATAAAAATGAATGTATAAGTAAGTGATCTAAATTATTTATATATATCAGTACTAATATGGTTCATTTTCCGTTTTATAGAAAAAGTAGAATTATGAAACCAATAAAAGTACTTGAATTATCAGAGGTTGATCGCCTCAAATTAGAGAAAGGCTATCATAATGGCCCTACTCATAGTTTTCGTATCAGATGCAAATCCATATTGCTGAAGTCAGAAGGTAAATCAGCTCCCAAAATAGCAGAAATGCTTGAGGTGACTGTACCTACTGTCTACGCATGGGTAAAACGTTATGAAGAAAATGGCATCAAAGGCTTGGAGACACGTCCTGGTCAGGGTCGAAAGCCTATTATGGATTGTTCTGATGAAGAAGCAGTCCGCAAGGCAATTGAGGAAGACCGTCAAAGCGTGTCTAAAGCACGTGAGGCATGGCAGAATGCGACTGGCAAAGAAGCCAGTGACATTACCTTCAAACGTTTTTTAGAAACATTGGTGCAAGATATAAGCGTATAAGAAAACGCCCAAGGGGCAAACCCTCACCGCAGCTCTACGCATACAAGAAAGAGAAGTTGCAAGAACTTGAAGAACTTGATTCCAAAGGGGAACTTGTGCTATATTATGCCGACGAAAGCCATGTCTGTACAAATGGATATGTTCCATATGGCTGGCAATTCAAGAATGAGGATGTTTACATCCCATCCGAGAAAGCTGCCCGGCTTAATATCTTTGGTATGATTACCAAAAGGAACCAATATAAAGGCTTTACCACAAAAGAGTCCATCAACGCAGACAAGATTGTGGACTATCTTGACAGATTCTCTTTCAATGTCACGAAGAAGACTGTAATTGTCTTGGACAATGCTTCTGTTCATAGAAATCGGAAGGTGAAAGAACTGAGGAAAATTTGGGAGAATAGAGGATTGTTCCTCGTCTATCTTCCACCTTATTCTCCAGAACTTAATCCTGCCGAGATACTTTGGCGTATACTTAAGGGCAAATGGATAAGACCGATAGATTACGAGACTACGGACTCGCTTTTCTATTGTACGAACAGGGCCTTGGCCTCTGTGGGTACGAACTTATTCGTGAATTATTCATATTTGTAAAATTAATTTTGAACAGTTACTTAT
>ERZ1024465.43-NODE-43-length-9794-cov-5.834480_pt1 | contig 9794 bp, 6 predicted proteins | sample MGYA00520804_ERZ1024465 | MGnify/ENA primary metagenome ERZ1024465 (study PRJEB33242, sample SAMEA3444305) | Homo sapiens | biome: Host associated; feature: Gastrointestinal tract; material: Stool | place: Uganda | collected 2011-01-01 ...
ATATGCATTTAGTAATTGTACATCTTTAAAAAACATTGTAATACCTGGTAATTATAGGAAAATTGGGTAGCGTGCATTTTCGGGCTGTTTGAATCTTACAAGTTTTGAGTATAAGAAAAGTCAGTATGATTAGCCTAATCAAAATATAGGACAAAAGGTATTTAATGGATGTACATTATTGAAAGATGTAAAATTACCAAATACATTGGAGACAATCGGAGATTATGCATTTTATAATTGTAGTTCATTATTACAGTTTAAAATTCCAGAAGGGGTAAAAACAATAGGTGGATATGCATTTAGTGGTTGCAAAATGCTTGATACTGTTTCAATTCCTTCAACAACAGAGAGTATAGGGGCAAGCTGTTTTAGATCATGTTCGGCATTAAAGAATGTTATAATTGCTAAAGGGGATATGGATGCAAAGATAAATTATGAAGCATTTAAATATTGTACTTCATTAACAGATATATCAATACCGGGTAATTATGTAAGTATTGCTGGAAGTGTATTTACAAACTGCACTAATCTTACAAGGTTTTCATGGGAAAAGGGAAATTATGGATATAATAATCAGACTTTAGGAGAAAGTGTTTTTTCGGAAAATGGAAAGTTATCAGTAGTTTCTCTTCCTTCTACACTTGGAACAATAGATGAAAAAGCATTCTACAATGTTAAATCAACATTTGTAATTGAAGGTGAAGCTGGCTCAAAGGCGGAAAGTTATGCCAAGACAAAAGGAATAACATTCAAGAGTTATTCACAGCCATTATCAATTAATGCGGTAATATCACCATCAGGCAGTGCTAAGGATGGAGATGTTATTAATATTCAGGCAAATGCATCAGGCGGTTCTTCAGATTATCAGTATAAGCTGGTTGTTTATAATGAAGATACAGGTAAATGGGGCGTTGTCAGAGATTATGGTGAGACAAGCGGATTTACATGGGTATCTTCACCTGGTTCAAGAAGATTCTATGTTAAAGTTAAGGACAGTACAGGAAAGGAAGTATTAAGTTCTGCACTGATAAGTATTAACAAGAAGCTTGAAGCAAAGGCATCATATAAGTATGTAAATAATAACATTGAATTTACAGCATCAGGTAACAATGGAAGTGGTAACTACCAGTACAAATTCATTGTTTATAATGTAGATACAGGTAAATGGGGAATTGTTCAGGATTACAGCAGCAAGAATACATGCGTATGGAATGCATCTGGAGCATCAGCAGGTAACAGAAAGTTTTATGTTGATATTAAGGATTCAAACGGAACTGTTGTAAGAAGTGCAGCAATGAATGTTAGTACACAGACAGGTCTTAATGTATCACTTAAATCATCATCAGCACAGGTTAATCCGGGCGCTTCAGTAAAGCTTACTGCTAATGCTGCAGGAGGAAACGGAAGCTATCAGTATAAGTTCATTGTTTATAACACAGCAACAAAGCAGTGGGGCAAGGTTCAGGATTACAGCAGCAGTAATACATGCACATGGGTTGCAGGAGCAGCAGGAACAAGACAGTTCTATGTTGACGTAAAGGATGCAAGCGGTAAGGTTGTAAGAAGTGCTGTTAATACTATTAATGTTGGAAACGGTATGAGCGTTACTGCCACAATAAGCACAAATGCCAATAAAGTCGGCGGTAAGGTTACAATAAGCGGAGCAGCAACAGGCGGAGCAGGAAGCTATCAGTACAAGTTTATTGTATACAACAAGACAACCAAAACTTGGGGACTTGTTCAGAACTTCAGTACTAACAACAAGATAACATTGACGACATTACCGAAATTACACTTATGGATTCTCTGCCTGACGACCATTTTTACAAATATAACGGCGGCGCAACCGACAGTTATCTTGTCGGCAAATTCAAAGGAAATACTTATGGCAAATGTTATCTCTACATTTTTAATGATGTGTCTCCTGTGCTTATGATTAAGACTGCCGACCAGACTGTGTTCATGAATTCCAAGAAAGATGGCGAGATTGTTAATCTGTATAATGCAATTAAGAAGGAGTAATCTAATGTACTATTCTTTTTACATTTGACAACCCCGCCCCAAAGTATTATAAATATCAAAGGGAATGAAGTACTCCCTTGGGAAACCTAAACTGCTTATTCAAGCTGATGACTTCTACGATTTTATGTCGCAGGAAGCATCAGCTTTTTTTGCGTTCATAAATGCATTTACTACTTTTTATTATATTTTAAGGAGGCTTATTATGCTGACATCTTTATCACTTATCTTTCTGGTTGGGCTCGTCATGGGTGCAATCTGCCAGAAGCTGAAACTTCCGAGAATCATCGGAATGCTTGTTACCGGTATTGTCCTCGGACCATATGTCCTTGATTTTCTTGACCCGTCAATCCTTTCGATATCGGCTGACCTGCGAAAAATGGCTCTTATCATTATTCTTATCAAAGCCGGTCTGTCACTTGACTTAAAAGACCTGAAAAAAGCCGGACGAAGTGCAATTCTTCTGTCCTTCGTTCCGGCTTCCTGCGAAATCATCGGTTATGTTCTGTTTGCCCCTGTAATTCTTGGAATTAACCACGCCGAAGCCGCCGTGATGGGCGCGGTTCTAGCCGCCGTTTCTCCTGCGGTTGTCGTTCCACGGATGGTAATGCTGATTGAGAAGCGCTACGGAACTGACAAAGCGATTCCGCAGATGATACTGTCTGGCGCTTCATGCGATGACATATTTGTCATAGTGTTATTCACAACATTTTTAAATGTGGCACAGGGCGGCAAGGCAAATGTTATGGATTTCATAAACATCCCTGTGTCTATTATACTCGGCATAATTCTTGGTATAGTGACCGGCTTGGGATTGTACCTGTTCTTTGAAACATCATACGCCCGCAAGCATACTGTAAGAAACAGTATGAAGGTTATTATCGTGCTTGGCTTCTCTTTCCTTCTTATTGCAATTGAGGGCTGGCTTGAAGGTAAAGTGTCTGTTTCCGGACTTCTTGCCGTTGTCGCTATGGCATGTACTCTTAAGTTCAAATGTATTCCCACCGTATCAGCCCGTTTGTCCGAAAAATTTGGCAAGCTGTGGCTCGCTGCTGAAGTAATATTGTTCGTGCTTGTCGGCGCGGCTGTCGATATCCGTTACACACTTAAAGCAGGTCTTCCAGCCTTGCTTATGATTCTTGCAGCACTTGTTTTCAGAGCTGCCGGAGTGATTCTCTGCACCGTAAAAACAAACCTTACATGGAAGGAACGGCTTTTCTGCGTAATTGCCTATCTTCCTAAAGCAACCGTCCAGGCAGCCATCGGCTCTGTTCCTTTAGCCGCCGGACTTGCCTGCGGACAGATAGTGCTTTCCGTAGCTGTGCTTGCAATAATAGTGACTGCTCCGCTTGGCGCACTTGGCATTGACTTTTCTTATAAGAGGCTGCTGACGGAGGACAAAACCCACTAAAAGCCATTATACACTCAATATAGTAGGTCATTTCCATGGTCTCATTCATATACTTTCCGGCTTGTGACCTACTATATTGTTAGATTAACATATTTTCGTAGGTCTTTTTCCAACATTTTACTAAGAACTGCAAGCAATTTGCGAGTGAAAGACCTACTAATCATATCTTCCATGATTGATTAGTAGGTCTTCTCACTTAAACAACCTATAATATTCTCTTCAGAAACCCACTAAATTAATAACTTGCGCTATGTTAGTAGGCTTCATTCACCTGCGCATAGTCAGATTCACACCAAAAAGGCCACACCCAGCCAGCCCAAAGCCGGTTAAGTGTGACCTCACATCTCAATTAATCATATATCTTATCAAATATTCCGCCGTCAGAGAAAAACTTCTGTGTAGCCGCTTCCCAGCCGCCAAAATACCCGATATCCGCCATGTCAATGTCTTTGACAATCCATTTACCATCAGAAGGAATTTCCTTAATGTTCCTTGAATCGCTGGAAGACTCGTATTCCTTCTGAATGTCCTTATTTACAGGGCGGTAGAAATTCTGCACCTCAAGCCTTTGTGCGTCATCAGTGTACAGAAAAGAAAGATAGGCATCTGCCAGTTCCTCAGTCCCATTCATCTGCGTGACCTCGTCAACCTTCGCAACCGTCGGCTGGCACAATACAGACGCAGATGGAACAACAATCTCATACTCGCCCGGATATTCCTGTAATGCGAAAAATGCTTCATTTTCCCATGCAATCAGAACATCACCCTGTCCATTTTCTGCAAATGTGGTAGAAGAACCTCTTGCACCTGAATCAAGCACTGCCACATTCTTGTAAAGCTTTGTAACACTAGCCTGAACCTGTTCCTCAGTCTGTCCCTGCTTCTTAAAATAATACCATGCCGCAAGGAAATTCCATCTGGCTCCTCCGGAAGTCTTAGGATTAGGGGTAATAACCTTAACCCCGTCATTAAGAAGATCATCCCAGTCCTTAATATTCTTAGGATTGCCCTTTCTTACAAGAAAGACAATCGTAGAAGTGTAAGGCGAGCTGTCATCAGAATAATCATTAATATATCCGTCATCAATCAGCCCTTCGTCCCTTATAACATTAACATCGCCCTCAAGTGCAAGCGTGACAACATCAGCTCCAAGACCATTAGCAACCTCTAGTGCCTGCTTTCCAGAACCGCCATGAGACTGGATAACCTCAACCTTCTCACCAGTCTTACCATACCAGTAATCCTCAAAAAGCTTGTTATACTCCTTATAAAACTCTCTGGTAGCATCATAAGAAACATTAACAAGTTCCGTCTTCTTCTGCCCACAGCCAGAAAGACCAATAAAAGTCAGGCTGAAAATCATACCTAAACATATTAACTTTTTAAAAAAATGTGTATTCATAACTATAGCCCAACTCCTGCTCAAATATATTCCAAAACCAGGCAAAACAGCGAAGCAAGTTTTGCCAAACTCAAGGTAAAGCAGCGAAGCGCCCTTTACCGCCCGTCAACCTACGCATTCTTCTTTATATATGCAGCCACATCCACAGTAGTGGCATCAACCTCAGACTCCCAGCCTGCAAGCACTTCTGCGCCATCAATCTTAATCTCAGCTGCCTTACTAAGTGCAAGAATAACAACAATACCTGCATTTACAAGGTGAGTCACAACATTTGTATAATCCTCGCCTTCTGCTGGAACATACAGATATACATGCTTGCTGTCAAGAAGAAGCTCCTTCTCAACCTTCTTTAAGAAATCAACATTAATCTTGTCTGAAAGAACTGTCTCTACAACAACAGGCTTCTGGTTGTTAAGCTCAGCTCTGAAAGCTGCGTCAACTTCCTTAACATCATCAGCTGCCTCATTAACTTCACGGACAACGCCGCAGGCACTAGTCATATTAGTAACACGGTCTATGAGGATAAGCTCGCCCATAGTCTTGTGAAGGTCAAATTCATCAACAACTATTACATCAGCAAGAGAAATCTTGCATACTGCGATTTCATTTTTCTTAAGGAGAGTTGCTGGCTTCTCCTCACCAGTATTAACATCAATAGTATTGACAATCTCAGTAACAACGCCCGGAATAAGTCTTGTTCCAAGCTTTACGAAAAAGTTCTTGTTATTAGTAAGAACATCATCGTCCATCCAGAGGATAGTAGCTGTAATCTCAGTTGCAAGCTTTAAGTCAGCACCTGCTGCAAGAACAGAACCTCTTGAAACATCAACCTCACGGTCTAACTGGATAGTAACAGGCTGTCCGATAGAAGCAGTCTGGGCTTCCTTGTCACCGACATGGATACTCTTTACATGAACATGCTCCTTAGTTGGAAGAGTGATAATCTCATCCCCAACAGATACGCTTCCTGCCTCAATCTGTCCCTGGAAACCACGGAATTCATGATTTGGACGGCATACTCTCTGAACAGGCATGTAGAAGCCCTTTTCTTCCTCAGTATCATCAACATCAACCTGCTCAAGATAAGGAAGAAGTGCCTGACCCTTATACCAAGGAATATTCTCAGACTTAGTTGTTACATTGTCACCCTCAGTTGCTGAAACAGGGATAACAACTACATCTGCTAAAGAAAGCTCCTTAGTAAGCTCTGCTATCTGTGCATTTATCTCGTTGAAACGCTCCTCGCTGTAACCAACAAGGTCCATCTTATTAACTGCAAATACAAAATGCTTAATTCCCATAAGTGCGCAGATTCTAGCGTGTCTCTTCGTCTGGATAAGCACGCCCTGCTTTGCATCAACAAGGATTACTGCAAGGTCTGCAAATGAAGCACCAACCGCCATGTTTCTTGTATACTCCTCATGTCCCGGAGTATCAGCAACGATAAAGCTTCTGTTGTCAGTTGTAAAATATCTGTAAGCAACATCAATAGTAATTCCCTGCTCTCTCTCAGCCATAAGACCATCAAGAAGAAGTGAATAATCAATCTTACCTTCACGGCTTCCGACCTTGGAATCAAGCTCTAACGCCTTCTCCTGATCGGCATACAATAACTTTGAATCATATAAAATGTGTCCGATAAGTGTAGATTTTCCATCATCAACACTACCGCATGTAATAAATTTAAGTAAACCTTTCATTCTAGAAGTACCCCTCTTTCTTTCTTCTTTCCATGCTTCCTGCTTCCTCATGGTCGATAACACGGCTTGTTCTCTCTGATTCAACCGCACTTAAAGTCTCTTCGATAATCTCATCAAGAGTTTCTGCGTCTGACTCAACACCGCCTGTAAGTGGATAACAGCCAAGAGTTCTGAATCTTACCTTCTTCATCTGTGGCTTTTCGCCCGGAAGAAGTCTCATTCTGTCATCATCAACCATGATAATATTGCCATCACGGTATACAACAGGTCTTTCTGCTGCAAAATAAAGAGGTACAATATCAATCTTTTCTCTCTGGATGTACTGCCAGATATCCTTCTCAGTCCAGTTAGAGATAGGGAAAACTCTCATGCTCTCGCCCTTGTGAATCTTAGTGTTGTAAAGCTTCCACATTTCCGGACGCTGGTTCTTAGGATCCCATGCCTGTGCTGTATTTCTGAAAGAGAAAATTCTCTCCTTAGCTCTTGATTTCTCCTCGTCTCTTCGTCCGCCGCCAAATGCTGCTGTGAAGCCATATTTGTTAAGTGCCTGCTTAAGAGCCTGAGTCTTCATGATATCAGTGTAAGCTGAACCGTGGTCAAATGGGTTAATTCCCTGCTTAACCCCCTCTTCGTTAGTGTATGTAAGCATCTCGATTCCAAGCTTCTTGGCTGTCTCATCTCTGAACTTAATCATTTCCTTGAACTTCCATGTTGTGTCAATGTGAAGAAATGGAAATGGCGGCTTCTCAGGATAGAATGCTTTCATTGCAAGATGAAGCATAACTGAGCTGTCCTTTCCTATAGAATACAGCATTACCGGCTTTTCGCATTCTGCTGCAACTTCCCTTATAATGTATATCGCCTCTGCTTCGAGTGCGTCCAAATGTGATAAATTACCCATGATATTCCTCCCTAATATTTATTAGATTCCTGTCTGTTGACCTCAAGCGTCTTAACTGTTCCGTCCGGCGAAGTCACCGTCCATGTATTGATGCTTCCATTCTGTCTGAACGAAAGAGTGCTTCCCTTGCCTCCGACATCAGCACCCAGAAAGAAATTAATTGCCTCAAAACGACATTCTTTAAGACATGACGTACAGCCCCAGCAGTCCTTGACATGCTTTATAAATGCTTTTCCATCAGTATCTTTCTTGATAAGGTTGCCTGGACAGGCTTCAACACACTTCCCGCAGCCAACGCATTTTAACTTATTTATCTGAATGCTCATAGCTGTCGCCTCCCCTCACAAGGTCTCTTATGATTATCTTAATCTCGCCATTCTCCTTGCGGGAGTTGACATATTTTAACCAGTCATCACTCTTAGCCGGATAATCCATATTCTCCGCAAAGCTGTGCCAACGGGTTTCTTTTCTTGCTTTCAAATGTGCTATAACACTTCTGCACACCGTAAGCCTCTCTCTTATCTCATAGATTCTAAGCAAGTCGTCTGCATCCTGTGCCGCAAGATTATCGACGCTCTGCTCTAAGAATTTAATTTTCTCATCTGCAAGCTCAAGTCTTGCTTCATTGTACTGGTAATCAGTGCTTATGCCGCCTGCGTACTGGTCCATAATCTTCTGCATCGCTTCCTCAGTCTGCTCTATATCAACCAGCCCCTGCTTATTATTAAGAAATCTCTCATACTCGCTCTTCTTTGCAAATGCGTTCGCAGACAACTCTGAATCTGCCACCTCATTTACAACAAAGCCCTTTCCTGAGCCTTCAAGCCTTTCAGCTATTGCCTGTGCTGCAATCTCGCCCTCTGCAAGCGCGCCGGTTACATATTTCTGAGGACATCCGCCTGCAACATCACCAGCTGCAAAAAGCCCGTGAATTGTAGTCTCGCGGTTGTTATTAACCCAGTAACCACTCGCTGTATGACCTCCGACTATGTATGGCTCAGTTCCTTCTATCTCAACATTTTCTTCAGAAGGACCGCCCGCTGCCTCAAGCCACTTAAGTGTCTGGCTCGGTGCCATGTTAAGATATGCTTTGTAAAGGTCTTCTTCCTGCTCCCTGCTTATTCCCTTAGTTCCAAGATAGCAAGGACCTCTGCCCTCGCGGTTCTCTGTAACTGTTCCATAAAGTCTCTGTGAAGTTGTAAGACCGTATTTGTTCTCATACACTTCACCGTTGGAATTAAGCTGCTTTGCCGGAACGCCCTGTGCGATAGTTCCTGTCGGAGCAATCGTATCTTTACATCTTAAAGCAATGAATCTCATCTCAAATGTGGTCATCTCAGCACCTACATTGATTCCCATTGCATATCCGGCTCCTGTATTGAACGGTGGATACCACATTTTATGTCTTGAAAATCCCGAATTGTTAGGTCTGTAAAGACCTGCCGCTCCGCCAGTAGCCACAAGAACTGCCTTCGCATTTATCTCATAGAACACTGCATCATTGACATCAAATCCGTATGCACCTTTAATCTCGTTATTCTCTACTATGAAATCTGTTATATTCAGGTGATTGATTACCGTTACATTGTCCTGCTTCTTAACTGCATCTGCCAGTATCGGCTTGATATTCTCACCATTTATCTTAATATTGCGGTTTCCTCTCGCAACATAATCTCCATTCTCGTCTTTAAGGATTACAAGTCCTAAGTCTTCCATTACCTTAGTGACATGATTGAGTCTTTCCGACATTGAAAGCAGCAGATCCTCTCTTACTATTCCATCTGCGTCCTTCTTACAATAATCAACATAATCCTGTGGAACTCTGCCTTTAGTGATATAAGCATTGATTGCATTAACGCCTGCCGCAAGACATCCGCTTCGTACAATATTCGCCTTCTCAACAATCAGTACATCAAGGTTTTTCTTCTTTCCAAGCGTAATACCTGCAAAACACCCTGCCGTTCCGCCACCTATAATAAGTACATCTGTGTCAATAATTCTATTCTTCAACCTCCATGTACCTCCTTGCAAAATCCATTTCCATATAAACATAGTATCTTGGTATGTAAATCATTATATTCTCAATTTCCTATTTGTCAATAGGGTTTTTGCAGATTCTTGTATTCTTGTTATTTGAGTTAGTTATAGGGTTGTTATTGTCTGGGTGCCTACTAATCTTACTCTCCCCTCAACTTTAGTAGGTCTTTCCCAGTTGTTATCCTCCCTCCTGCTCTTTATCTTGCTTGATTTCGCCTACTAATCTGCTGCTTACGCTCTCTTTAGTAGGTTTTTCCCGGCTCTTCTCCTCCATCAGTATCTTTCTTGATAAGGTTGCCTGGACAGGCTTCAACACACTTCCCG
>ERZ1024465.48-NODE-48-length-9326-cov-9.729048_pt1 | contig 9326 bp, 7 predicted proteins | sample MGYA00520804_ERZ1024465 | MGnify/ENA primary metagenome ERZ1024465 (study PRJEB33242, sample SAMEA3444305) | Homo sapiens | biome: Host associated; feature: Gastrointestinal tract; material: Stool | place: Uganda | collected 2011-01-01 ...
TGAATACTTTCCTCCCTTTATGAGGATAAGACCATAGCTAGAATTATCAAGTTCATAGAAATCAACAATCAGCTGATTGCCTATCATATGAAATACTTCTTCTAGAGATAATCTTTTACCCATTGTTTTATTCCGAATTTGACTATCGTGCTTAAGCGATCCTTTTGAATATTTTATTTGGACATCCAACATATATGTAAAAATACGAACCAAATAGATCTTTCTCAAATACAGAGAATTAAAATTAGGATAAGTAGGCACATAACTCTTTATTTTATCGTAAAGGACTTTAAAATGCCCATAATTCTTAACTATCGCATTTTTTGAGACCGTTTGTTCTCCACGTCCAATAAAATACTGATATAGTTCAATATCCAAACAAACCAAGCTCTTTGCTTGACATAATGGATAATATACAAATTCGGTGTCAGTATATGCAATACCTTCAGTCTGAACATAATGAATATCCTTTAATAACTCCAAACGAAATGTTATTCCGTGCATAGCAAGACAAGCTAACGGTATCATTTCTTGATTTAGATCGTAAGATTTCCATTCAATTCCATTTACATCACACAACTTAACCTTATTTTTATATAAATACTGTAGTGAAAACTTCGTAAAAACCGCATCTTCATCATGTACTGAAAGTAAATCGATAAGCTTAATAAGCCCTGAAGTATTCACCCAGTCATCTGCATCAACTAATCTAAAATATTTACCTGTAGCAATGTTAAGAGCTGCATTTACACAAGATCCATAATGACCATTATCTTTATCAATCACTCTAAACGTACCAGAATACTTATCTTGATACTCATGCGCAATGGCAGAGGAATTATCCTTGCTACCATCATTCACTACTAGCACTTCTAAATGCTTCATTTGTTCCTCAGGTACAATTAAAGAATCAAGACATCTACGAAGATAGTCTTGCATATTGTACGTAGGAATCACTATTGTCAATATCTTTTCCATATCGATTATTGTTATTCAAATTTTCAAAATCAGCAGGCTTCATGCCGACAGCCGAAAAGTAGCTTATAATAAAAGCCGAGGGCAATCTGCCTGCCGAAATGTATCATATTAATTCACTCTATATCTATATAATTTCACTGTTATACATTCTTTTTGACGAATTTTCTCCATCTATCCAGCAAAGCTAATCCCTCATCCATTTCTTCTTTTGTATAAAACGCACTAAGATGGTATCGACCATTATCGTTTTTTTCATCCGTAAGATAATATTCAAAATCTCCAACAGAGAATCCTGTATTTTTCAAATCTTGCATTGAGCATTTGACAGAATCCAAATAGCGAGAATAATCTAGACTCATAGGAAGGAGATCCCTACGAAGATTATTGAGCATAGAATATCGTTCTATCATCTGTTTCATCTTTGGATGAAAGAATCCATTATAATAAAGCATTACTAACTCATAACGAGAAAGTGTTGCTCTCACAAAAGTTGCATACTTATACTGCTTATCTTCACCTAGCCAATCGTTTTCGGTTATAAACTTCAGAATAGTATATAGATGACGAAAATAATGGTCGAACATTGTTGTTGTGAAATAATCATCGAAATGAATTATACCAGCTCTTTTTATAACCTGAAACAAACCATATACCCAGTTTGGCTTATGATTCGCTCTGAATTCCACATCATGTTCACAGCGGCAAAAAACATAGTAAAATAGGTTCCTGCCACGATACTCATCTTGCGCCAAGACTTCCTTTGATAATTTACCAAAATTGTCAGGAGCATCTTCTTCAATCTTTTCCTTATGAGAATCAGTTGCATACAAATCATTGACTATACTTTGCTGAACTTCCAACATCTTGAAAAATGTATTTTCAAATCTTTGTATTCTTAGCGTTTCATTCTGCTCATCAAACTCTTTTGTCTGATTTTGCAATTCCAATTTTGTTTGTTCTATTGATTGTTGCTGATATTCCAAATCAAGATGTTGTTGACGGATAGTTATTATAAGACCAGCAAAAGCCAAACCCGAAAACAGAGCATTTACCACTCCAAACAGATCGCCAAATTGTCCTCTGTGCTCCCAATCATTTATGCACTTAAAAATAAAAAAAGCAGAAAGCAACATGACAAAAAGGACAAAACCTATCGCCCACATCATAGAACAAAGCCATTTGTCTTCCGATTTTTTCAAACCATGTAACTTTTCATTAGTTTTCATATAAGACATCAAACTTAGTTCTTTCTTAGAACCTCTCCATCACCTTCTCGATAATCGGAGCCATATCGTAGTACTTGTATTCCGCAAGGCGACCACCGAAGATAACATTCTCCTCCTTGTCGGCAAGAGCCTTATACTGGGCATAAAGCTCGGAGTTCAGCTTGTCATTCACAGGATAGTATGGCTCCATGCCGTCCTTCCATTCTGTGGAGAACTCTTTCGAGATAACTGTCTTAGGGGATTCATACACTCCCTGACCAAACATCTCAAAGTGCTTGTGCTCAATAACACGGGTGTAAGGTACTTCACGCTCAGTATAGTTTACCACCGCATTGCCCTGATAGTTAGTTTTGTCTATAACCTCTGTCTCAAAGCGTACTGTACGATAGTTTAGTTTACCAAACTGGTAATTATAGAATTCATCAATCTTGCCAGTGAACACTATCTTGTCGGCTATTCCCTCCCAATATTCACGGTTTTCAAAGAAATCTACATTCGTTTTCGTCTCTACTCCTTCAAGTAAGCCATCAATGAGTTTGTTATAACCACCAACAGGGATACCCTGGTACTTATCATAGAAGTAGTTATTATCGAAGATGAGACGAACTGGTAAACGCTTGATAATGAAAGCAGGAAGTTCTGTACATTTTCTTCCCCACTGCTTCTCAGTATATCCCTTGATAAGCTTTTCGTAAATATCTTTTCCGATCAATACCTGAGCCTGTTCCTCCAAGTTACGAGGTTCTGTTACGCCATCAGCTTTCATGCGAGCCACAGCTTCCGCTTTCTGCTCATCAATCTTAGCCTGCGCCTCTTCAGGAGTGGTAACACCCCACATCTGATAGAAGGTATTCATATTGAAAGGCAAATTATAAAGTTTGCCTTCATAGTTAGCCACCGGCGAATTGGTATAGCGGTTAAACTCAACGATAGAGTTCACAAAGTCCCACACCTTCTTGTTAGAGGTATGAAAGATATGTGCGCCATACTTATGTACATTAATACCTTCGATATTCTCACAATAAATGTTACCACCTAAGTGAGAACGCTTATCTATCACCAAGCACTTCTTGCCCTGCTTGTGGGCAAGATGGGCGAATGTGGCTCCGTAGAGGCCGGAGCCTACTATTAAGTAATCGTATTTATTAACCATTTTCTAATCTTTATAATTCTAGATAAGTTGCATGTATGCCAAAATTTGACAACTGCAAAGAGAAATTATTTAATTCTTGCTGTGCAGGAGTGCCAAACTTATGGAATGACTTTCCTAATTGTTTATATTTGTTCTCTGCCAAAGAATGACAAGGGAGTAGTTCTATCTTCCGTATGTTATGAGAAAGAAGACGATGAGCAATATCATCCGCTTTATCTAACACCTCACTCATCAGAACCATCCTATAAGTGATATTTGCCTTACCAACTCTGCCTTGTAGATTTTGTAAGTTCTTCTCAAAACATCCCTCTTCCAACTCGTAATCACGATTAGGAATCAAACCATATTGGAACTTCACATCCACTAGCCAATAATCCACATCATTTACTACAGCATCAAAGTGATTAGTTGGTGCATACAATGTCGTCTCAAAAGCGATGTTGACACCTTTATCTTTCAATGTTGTCAACAAAGGTTTCAGAGGCAACGCATGAAGTAATGGCTCTCCACCAGAAAAGGTTATCCCATCATTCTCTAACATATGGCTATCCTTCATTAGCAACTCAAGTAATTCACCACAACCATAATCATTGCTTACTTCCTCATATACATGATAGGGGCATTTTGTTAAAGGGGCATTACCTTTATGTAAAACACATGAAGAACAAAGTAATGGAGAATCCACACACTCACCTCTCTTGAAACTAGCATCTTCTTCATAATGAATAGCCTCTGGGTTACAACACCAAGGACAATGCAAGTAACACCCTTTCAAGAAAACAACAGTTCTTACCCCAGGTCCATCACTGACACAGAGTCTTTGGATTCCTGTAACACGTAATTTATTGGGCTGCATATTCCTCGGCTCGTTTAATCAAATTATCCTTGTACTCTTCTGGGAGATCATTAAAATAAGCACTGAATCCCCATACCCTAACTACCAAATGAGGATATTTCTCAGGATGATCCTTAGCATCTCGAAGAGTCTTTGCATCCAATACATTCAGTTGCAGCTCATATACTCCACTAGTCATTGCTGATTTCAATATCGTAACCAGCTTATCTTGTTGCTTGACATAAGCCGTAGGAAGAATAAAATCTACCACATTACCATTCAAGCGGTTTCCTGAGTAATGAAGAGAACCAGCAAAGTCGATGACTTCTTGGATGTCAATCTTACTAGACATTGGCGAGATATGAACAGCAAAAGGATCATAGTCATAACGACCATCCAAGGATGCCTTTGTCATTTTACCTGCTACAATATATTGAGGAGAACTAAAACCTACCTTTACTCTCTCACCATTTATGGTATAATTTCCAACTTCCTTGCCGATGTAATCCATCAAGCCATTAGTCAGCTCAACAACTTGCGCGTCTGCACTTCCAAATTTCAATGGATTTGCTAACAACAACTTTCTGATATCATCATGCCCCACGAAATTGCTAGCAAGAGCATCACGGCATTGTTCCAACGTAAGCAACTTTTGCTCAAACACATAAGACTTCACATTAAGCAATGAATTTACCAAGTTAGGCAAACTGCAAACCTGCACACCATGATAGGCATACTTGCCTCCACCCTCTGCATAATCTTTTCCTCGTTTGATACAATCATCGAAGAATAGAGAGTATAAAGGAGATGGACAAAAATCAAGATTACATACCGTGTCTTTGATTTGCTGCGAGATTACCTTCTTAGTTGCTTCCAATAAAAAATCAAAATCTAAGGCATCTTTGCAGGAATTAATAACCTCAGTCAAAGCATTAACTACTATAATACTTGGCAATGGGTTATTTTGATCAAATGACTTTCCGATGATAAGAGGTTCCCAACATGCACTAGTACCCACATTCCAGACATCTTCCTTGTCGTAACCAAACTCAATCATACCATCCATAATGAGTTTTTCATTCATCAACAAAGGTGAGCCACAACCAGTAACAATACAATCAACCGCCTTAGCCCAAACAGTATTATTGGTGTCCTTGTTAACACGAAGTATCAACTTAGGGTCTGGCACTTTCATATCGGTAAAAATCTCTAAGAAGATTTCCGTCAATTCATTTTGAATAGTATTACCTTCCTTATCAATGCCTCCAAGTAAGATGTATTGTCCTGTATCACCAATTAATGAGAGACTTTTAGCATGAATATCCTTACCGAGGATTTCGACAAAAGTCTTCAACTTTTCTTTAATGCTCTGGCGTGTTTCCTTTCCGTTAGCTAAATCTTGCTGATAATAAACATTCAAAATCATATCCAAACGCCCCAAGCCATTGTGATAATGTCTTGCCTGCCAGAACAAGCCATTATAAAAAAGGAGTTTTTCCAAAGCTTCGTCAAAAGAGCAAGGTTTAGAATCAAGCATCTCTCTGTGATAAGAAGTCAAGACTGTTCCTCTTTCATCTTTTCTATCAGCTAACATATCAAGGATTCTGGCATTTAAAGTTCTCAGAGCTTTTACCATGAGCAACTCATCACTTTTAAAAGTTGGATTAGAGCATGAATCAATCTCTGTCTCGATAGCTTTTAAGGATGACTCCAAAACGACTTGATAATCTACAGTAATAGAAGTAATCCATGACTTTCCCTTTGGAGTTGAAATTTGAGTCCAGCAATCATAGGGATAGACGTAATCACCAGCTATGTCCAATCTCAACTTTTCATAGCACATTGTCTGTGCATCTACCATTTGCGCTACTGGGGTCAATTGGTGATTGCCTTGCACAAGCTGATAACGTCGAAGTGAGTCCAGTAAACTAACGTCATATCTCTTTGCACATTCCCTCACCCCTCGGGAATACAATATGGCATTCTGAGGAACTACCAACTTTAATGATTCCTTTATTACTTTTTTTAATATTCTCTTCATAATTCTTCCTTTCTTAACGATTTATTTTCTTTTTAATAACTTCAACAAACAACATAACAGCTGGATTTTTCAGCATAAATGTTGCAAGGATATAGAATAATGTTCCTGAGACAAAGAATAAGATTACTTTGCCCCAACCAGAGACAATATGTCCTGTCAACATTTCTATTGGTATAAGGGATAGTGACACAACAAGGCACATCAAGATGTTTCTATATCCAGAGAATCTTACCTGTGTATGTTTTCTTACCAAGTATACCTCATAAAATAGTATCAATGTTTCTGCCGTTACCGATGCTATGGCAGCTCCTACTGCACCAATATATGGAATCAACAAAAGATTTAAAAAGAAATTAGAAAATGTACCTACCAAAACAGCATTAAGGAACAACTTATCCTTACCCAAGCCTATCAAGACCTGAATACCCAGAAGATTATTAAATCCTATGGCTGTAACTACACCAATAACAACCTGTAAAGGCGAGATGGCATTCACAAACTTATCGCCAAAGAATAATGGAACGAACGTTGGCGCTATGACTATCACGCCCATCATCAAAGGAAAGCACAGGAACGATACAACGTCCAGTGATTTCTTTAACAGACGATTTATCTCCTCCCAATTATCCGTCTTTGTATAGTAAGACATTCTTGGCATAACGACAGCAGCAAGGCTGGTTGCTATTGGCAGTATAGATTTTGAGATATTGGTAGCACTATTGTAATAACCGACTTGATTATAGTCCGTCATAAATCCCAGCATTAACGTATCCAAAATAGTATAGATGGATATTGCTACAGAAGAGGAGAACAAAACAAGCAACGGTTTTAAATGCTTCTTGAAGTCCAGGGTCAAGTATGGATGGACACCCGTTTTATACAACTTGATATAATTCCATAATTCATTAATCGTAGTACTTGCCGCATTGATGATTACATAATTTATCAAATCTGACTTTTCATGCACAAAGATGAACAAGCAAGCTATACTCACCACCTTAATGACCAAGGAGCGCATTGTGATATAGCCAAACTCCTCTTTACCTTGAAAATACCAATCTATTCTAAATGGTGTGATATAGAGGCAAAGGGCAGACAATATAAATATCAGAAAGTTCTCATTCAGCTGAGGTATCAATAATAATGTTCCTAAATATATAGCAACACATAATATTGTAGTAACCAACAACAAGGAGATGATTTCAGACACGAATTTTGTCTGGGATTCAATATCATCTCTTACCTTTGCTATCTCACGAATGCCATAAAAAGGTACTCCCAATGCTGCAAATAAAGCGAAGTAATTGGCATAAGTATTAGCAAAATTAAACAAGCCAACGCCCTCTGGTTCTAGAACACGAGCGACATAAGGGGCAGTTATCAAAGGGAATATCACCTTTGAAACCTGCAACAAAATATTATATAAGAAATTAAATTTTATTGATTTTTGTGACATACACAACAACTTTTATACGAAATTATCTTTTTGTGATTGTTCGAATCTTATTCTTTATCCAAATTACAAGCATCGCCAAGATGATGGTTCCTAAGAATCTAATGAAGAAAGCAAGGAATGCATCCACATTACTCGTTACAAAATCTCCCAAAACTAGATATGTCAGATATACCAACACATAGTTGAAAGGATCGGAGAAGAGATAGAGCTCATAACTATAACGAGAGAATGTCTTGTAAAGTCTGAGGTTGGTAATACAATTAAATTTGCCAAAATATTTGGTAAACTGAATCATGATAATAGAGCCATATACACCCATCACTACTGTATATATATAATGAACTACTTTCATAAAAGCAGTATCATTTCCATATTTCCAAAAGGCAAGGAACAAGAGACTATAAATTACAATGTTGAGCAGTAAGACTTGCCCCCCCCACATCATTGTATCAAGCTTGCGTAAATGCTTAAAGCCAAATGCAAAATACACCAAATGTTTGAATGCAGCCAATATGCCTAGGAACTCTATGCCCTTATTGGTAAAATACGTAGCTACTATAGAAACGCCTACCAAACTAGGCAGGAACCACCGTTTATCCGTTAGATGCTTCTGGTGCAAGCCATAATACATAAGAAATATCCAAAACAGGCTAGCAACAAACCAAAGATGCGAGTTACCCATCAAAAGGAATTGCCCCAGGACTATATCCTCTAATACGTTAGCGGACTCAGAATAATAACCACTCATGTATTTTAGAGGCACAGACAAGAGCAACGTGACAAACAAGAAAGGCACAAGAAGTCTTCTTGCCTTGTTACTCACAAATGCCTTCAAGCCCACTACCTTATGAATGGTCAAACTAAAGCAAGCTCCACTCAGCATCATAAACAATGGCATGTGGAACGAATAAATAAAGCCTACCATCGTAGTGAGCAGCTTCTCTCCAAAGGAAAACTCCTCGAATGAGATATTGCTGAAATAACTAATACCACCATAAGGTGTCATCAAATTGGTATAAGTACAATGCCCTATGATAACCAATAACATAGTTAATGTTCGAGCATCATCTATCCATAAAATATGTTTGTTTTGCATTGGAAATTACTTGTAATCTACTAAATGAGTTGGTTATCGTATAAATCATAATTTTGGAGAGACATATTTTCTGTTACTCGCTGAGTATTGTCTCATACCATTCACATATATAACCGCGGGAATGTATTCGCCTTTAGCCTTCATATCTTCTTGCGCATCTCCCTTGCCTCTGGTATCGTATCGCCGTAAATGTCTTGAAACTTCTCTGGGAGCATCGAGAGCATGCGTTCTATAAATTCTGTCTCTGCCATAAGACACTTATTTGTATAAATCTACATTGATATCGAATGGCGAATCAAAGTCTTTCAGCATGGCATACTTCGTATCCTTCTCTGAGAGATTGGCATGTTCGAGTGGGATTTCCAAGCTGACGGTATGCGATACCTTCCAAACAAGCAACCTTCAAGCCCTAGCGCTTCTCTAAGACTTCAATAAAGGTTGATGCTTCAGAAAGGGAATCTTGGGTTACGGTATCGAGCCAGGCGAATCCTCTTGCCATGGTCTGCACCTTCAGCTGCTTATCCTTCAGGAACTCCTGGTT
>ERZ1024465.49-NODE-49-length-9024-cov-6.772996_pt1 | contig 9024 bp, 7 predicted proteins | sample MGYA00520804_ERZ1024465 | MGnify/ENA primary metagenome ERZ1024465 (study PRJEB33242, sample SAMEA3444305) | Homo sapiens | biome: Host associated; feature: Gastrointestinal tract; material: Stool | place: Uganda | collected 2011-01-01 ...
GGCGGGTCCTGCTATCCAGAATACGCTCCTCACGGTGATTAACGAGAAAATCTTCAGAAATGGCAATCGCGAAATGCATCTCCCTCTGAAACTTCTCGTGGCGGCTAGTAATGAGCTACCGGCTAAGGGAGAAGGATTGGAGGCGCTTTGGGACCGATTCGTGATTAGAATAGAGAGCCGACCGATTAAGCTGGAGAAGAATTTCCGTGCAATGCTGCTGGAGGCTCCCACGGATTTCTTAGGTCCCACAGATTTCACAGATTCCACAGATTCTTCTGGTTCTATGGGGAAATTTGGTTTTACAGATTCCACGGATTTCTCTGATTCCGCAGATTTTTCTGATTTGAAGATTACTGCTGAGGAGTATGCTGAATGGGCGGAGAAAATCTGTAATATTGGCGTAAAGGTGGAGGTGCTTGATGCGATTTCTGCCATCCGTAAGTCTCTGAGAGCCGTGAATGTGGATGAGGCTGCCGAGCGCCGAAACATCTATGTGAGCGACCGCCGATGGAAGAACATTGTCCGTTTGCTTCGTACTTCTGCCTTCATGCAGGATAGGGAAGAGGTGGATATCTGCGACCTGCTTCCTATCTACCATTGTCTGTGGCAGGAACCGGAAGAGCGGGACGTTATCAGATGCATCGTGATTCGTGCACTCTTTTCTCCTTTCGCAGAAAAACTCGTTGAGATGAAGAATGCTCTTGCAGAGGATATTAAGTATCATCGTGTTCGCAGAAATCCTGATGATGGCAGAGATTATGAGGGGGAAATAGAAACTCTTTCGGATGGCTTGACTTCGCTGGAAAGGCAGTTGGGCGAGAATCTCTTCGTGTCTTCGGATGATAAGGCTGAAATTTCGGCCTATCTCCGTGATTTCTATAAGGAGTTGGCGTTTACCCGACAGGATACGATGAAACTTTATGAGGCATAATACGATGAAGCTTGATGAGGTTTAATCGCGCCTCCTGTTACTTATACATTATTATATTTAGAAGAACAAAAACATGATGAACGAACAGATAACTTTATCTCCAGAGTTGGAGGCTCGTGTTCACCAGGCGGTGGAGAATTTTATGCAGGGCTATGGCTGCTGCCAGTCGGTGGTGGCTGCCTTTGCCGATTTATATGGTCTTGATGATGAGATGGCAAAGCGCATAGGTGCCGGCTTCGGTGGTGGAGTTGGCAGAATGAGAATGATGTGCGGAGCCGTTTCGGGCATTGTGGTGCTCGTTGGCTTGGATTGCGGACAGACTGAGGGGGATGACCGCGAGGGAAAGTCGGCCTGCTACAAGGTGGTGCAGGATTTGTTAGCCAAATCGAAGGAGCAGAATGGCAGTATCATCTGTGCCGAGATTCTGGGCTTGAAGGGGCATGAAAAGGCGCAATCCAGCTATGTGGCTTCGGCAAGGACGGCAGAATACTACAAGTCTCGTCCTTGCGCAGCCAAAGTGGAGAGTGCTGCAAGAATCTTCGCAGAATATCTGATGGAGAAAGAGAAGGCTTAATCTTCCTATAATATATAAGAGGCTTTTTACCGATTTGGTGAAAAATATCGAATAAGATGAAATACCAGAATAACAAGGACTTGGCGGAAGCGCAGTATTACTTGAAGATGCTGGACGACTTCTGTAAGTCGGGGCAGGTGAAGATTCCTGATCCGACAGGCGCAGCCATGCCTTGGAATTTGAAGGAAGACCCGCTGAAGGATTATCTGATTCATCTTTTTACCCTGAAAGTGACGATTCCGGAAACTGGTGAAGAGGTGCAGAAATTTATGCATCAGGTGGTGAACAGCAAAATCAAGAGCAAGGTATTCTATGATTGTGTGGGAAAGTTCATCGTGGAATGCGTTCATCACATGCGATTCCAGCGCCAGCGTGCCTGGACGGAAAGTCATCGGGCTGATGATGTGCTCGACTGGACTCCCTTTAAGAGAATGGATGAGCAGGTGTGGTGTCCGCTCATCAACCAGTTGGAGCAGGAACACCGGGAGGATGGATTTGATAAAGCCTTCTTCCTGAAACTGATGGCTGGCGATGGAGCTTCGAAACCCGAAAACTGGGAGCGTCTGGTAAGAGACTGGAAGGTGTGCATCGACCATCAGGTGCTCAGCAAGCTGAAGGACTTTATCTCTCTCCGTCAGAATAACTTCGAAACGGGATTGGTTCGCATGATGGACCAGATAACCAGCAACATGAAGACGAAGGGCGTTTCGGAGCAGCGAGCCGTGCAAGCCTGGGAACTGATGACGAACGGATGGACGGAAACGGAGTTTGAACGCCGCTTGAACCAGGTGAAGATTCAGGATAAATATCCGGAAATCAAGGAGATTGTGGCGAAGATGGGGCGTGTGGCAGATGCCAACGGAAAAGATAGGCTCACCATCGCCTCGGGGGTGGAGATGAAGATGGAGCATTCCGCAGGAAGCGACATCGAGGGCATTACCGTGGGCGATGATCTCAATTCGCTTCTTCCGCTGGAGTTGGCGCAATACAGCGACGAGGATATGGAGGGGCTTTTTATCTATAAGTATCGAACCCGCAGGCTCCAGACTTTCCGTTATAAGAGCGAAATGTCGAAGCCATCCCGCAAACTCGGCTTTACCCATGCTTCCCGAAAGGGGCCGATGATAGTCTGTCTGGACACTTCGGCGAGTATGTATGGAACGCCTGAAAGGATTTCTTCTACGCTGATTTCCCTGTTGGAAGAAACGGCAGAGGATTTGGAGCGGGATTGCTTTCTGATAGATTTCTCCGTGAGCACCCGTGCCATCGATTTGATGGCGAAGCGGAAGGCGGAACGGTTGAAGAGAATAGGAATCACGGTTGTGGAAGCTCATGAATCAACCCATCTGCCTTTTATAGGCGGTGGAACTTCGGCAAAGAAGATGATGAGCCAGATGTTTGATTTGCTGGATAACGACGGTCTTCATTATGTGAATGCTGATGTGCTTTGGATTACGGATTTCCTGATTCCGAATCCGCCGCAGCAGATGTTGGCGAGGTTCAAGGAGTATAAGGAAACGGGCACCAGGTTTTATGGCATCCGGATAGTTCGGGATGATGATAAGGAGTCGAATGAATGGAAGGATTATTTCAACCATATTTATACCATAAAGTATAGACCGTTGAGGAGGTATTAGAATATAAACAGTTCGCCCTGTAAAGGCAAAAACTTTGTACTTTCCAGGTACTTAAGAGCTTTTGCCCTTACAGGGCGACATTCTTGCTTATGCGTAAACCCAGGGCGGTGCCCTGGACTAGGAGCTTCTGCCCTTTCAGGGCGTATTACTGCGTTTTGTGTTTTTAAGCTTCCTTTTTCTGCGGAATCACCACCGAAGCTCCGATGCTGACGAGCAATACGAGGATGATGAATACCAGCGAACTTACTGCATCAATCTCGAAGAAATCGTGGATGAGCATCTTCACACCGATGAATACCAGCAACACGCTCACGCCCACCTTCAGATAGCGGAACTTATCGGCTATCGCTGCCAGGAGGAAGAAGAGGGCACGCAAGCCCAGGATGGCGAAGATGTTGGAGAAGAACACCACGAATGGGTCGAGCGAAACCGAGAATACGGCAGGAATACTGTCGAAAGCGAAAATCAAATCGCAGAACTCGATGAATACCACCGTCATTACCAGCGGACCCAGATGCAGGCGTCGCTGCATGAACTTCACCACCGGATGGTCGAGGGCGTTGATTTCTTCCTTCTTGTTTCTGTTCAAGAACATCTTGGCACCGCTGTAAACCAGGAATCCTCCGAATACGAGCAATATCCAGGCGAATCGGCTGATGAGGGCTGCACCTGCAAAGATGAAGACGAAGCGAAGTACGATGGCTCCCAGAATACCCCAGTTCAATACGTGCTGGTAATCTTTCTTGTCCACTCCGAACGAAGTGAAGATCATCATCATCACGAAGAGATTATCCACTGAGAGCGTTTTCTCTATCAGATAACCCGAGATGTAAGAGATGGTCATGTAGTGGCGATATTGCTGCAGACTCCTTTCATAATCGTTCGGATCCAGTTTGAGATGAGAAGCATAGCGCGAGGCTATCAGCTTCAGGTCGTCGAAGTTCTCTATGCCGTGCACCATGTCGCCATGAAAGTAGATGAACACGGCGAAGGCGAGAGCGAGAATAATCCATACAGCCGTCCAGGAGCCGGCTTCCTTGATGGAAACCACATGCGCCTTTCGGTCGATGACCAGCATGTCTAATACGAGTATGGCGGCGATGAATATCACGAAGCCCACCAAAAACATCGATTCAGTAAAAACATGTTCCATTTTTCCTTATCTATTTTATATTATACCTAATTTCATAGTTGAATCTTCATATTCATTTCATCCGTTAGAAACGTGGACGCAAAATTAGGAAAAATATCTGTAATAGCGATTGCTCCGGCGAAAAACTTAATTGAATTTAACGTGAAAGACAGAAATGTAACAGCTTTGTAATACCTATCATATCGAATGTAGCTTTTGAATTCTCGAAAAGTACACCTAATTTCCCGAAAAATCCCCTTCGTTCTCGTCGTTTTTTATAATTTTGCATCATCTTTTTATGATCATAGTCATATTTGATTCTGTGATTATAAGTAAAACTGACAATCTCGCCAACTGCCACAACGAAATTGGGTCAACTGCCACAACGCAAAGCACCCATCTCGTATTTCGGAAGCAGAAAAAGATGCTTTCTTGATATGAGATGGGTGCTCTTTTTAGATGTGAATAGCTTACTTCTTCTTGGTCAGCACATAGTGCTTAGCCATGGCGCCTTCAGGTTCAGTACCGAGCGAGTCGGTCATGATGAGGCTGTTGGCATCCTTCACCTTGAAGTAAGTTGCCTCGCCACTGGATGGGCGGATGATTTCTACTACGTTGTTAGCCAATACCTTGAAGATACCGCTTGCTTCGTCGTGACCATCCTTGCGCTCCAGATAGTCGGCTGAGTACTGGTAGGTACTGTCGGCATTGAGCGTCAATACTGTCTTGATTCCCGGGCAATCGGCAGCAGGGAGAGTTCCCTCATAGGTGCCGGCGATGGAATCAAGCACGATATCGTTAGAATTGAGCGAATCATTTTCAGCATAGCTGAGGCTATCCTGATCTGTTCTCTGGCTATTTGTCTTCTTGCCATTGCAAGAGACAACTGACAATGCAGCGATAACGGCTGCTGTCAAAACTAATTTTTTTTTCATACTATACTGCTTTTTAAGTGAATTCTTTTTGCAAAAATACGCTTTTATCTGTTACGGGCAAACTTTTTGCATAGAATTTATAAAATATTATACTATTTTCTCAATTGATGATGATGGGCACAATTTCCTCTTCGTTAGGCCAATGCGGCAGATAGAGCAGTGGACGAGGGGTGCCCCCCAAGCCCGTCCAGTCTATCTGTGTAACAAAGTCGAAATCGGGAGGACCGAAGTCGAAACTCCTGCCGTAGAGCACGATGGCTCCTCTGCCTTCATCTATTTTCCACAATCCGCCGCCATAGGTGCATTGCTCGCCCGGAGCCAGCATGTCGCGATGCAGATAAACGTGGCCGAACTTCAGTACTCCGTCTCTATTGATGATGAATTTCTGAAACATCTCTATTTCCGGTTGATTCAAAAAAATAGGATAGTGTTATTTCTCTCCCCAAAACATCTTGTCGATGAAATCATAGCGCTTCTCCATCTGGGCATCAGACTTCACAATGGTATTAACATCTATCTGAAGCACAGGAGCTACTGCCTTGCCGTTGGTAGATGGCCACTCTGGCAGACCCAGGCCGTTTGGATTGCCGGTCTTTACGAAGTTGACATAATACTGGCTGAAGATGTCGCTGATCATATAGTCCTCAGGCTGCCAGTTGAATATGCGGTTGGTTGGCAATGTGCCCATCGCATACTCGATGTCGGCAGAGTGAACGGCACCCTTGTCCTGTGGAGCAGGAGCTGCATCTTCCTTAGCATCTACCACGCCGCCAGCCAATGCTGCCACCTTGCCCTTGATGGTCATTGCAGGACGAGGGTGGCAATAGCGGTAGCGGTAAACTGGCTGTCCGCTAGTCAGCTTGTGCATGTTGCCCCACTTCCAGGTAGAATAATCCAGAAAGATATCCGAAGCCAGATTCACACCCGGCTGCTCCAACACATCCTTGTCGCTGTTGATTCCGTAAAGGCGGAAGAGTTCATCGATGTTCTCTTCTCCGAAGGTAGCCTTGGCGCCAGCCTTCAGATTCTCAACGGTAGGCTGTTTGCCCATCAATACCGCCCATGGAGTCATCTCCTGGTTGTTGCCACCAATGAGCAGAGGCACCTTGGTCTGCTCGCCCTTGGCAAACACCTCTGTAGGCTGCTCTTTCATGAAATATCCGTCGATATTATATACTGGAACCGCTCTTACGCCCGCCAGCTTCATCAGTTCCTCGGCAGGGAGGGCACGAAGCTCGTTGAGATTCTTCATACCTACGTTCTTTTTCACCTTCTTGCCCGTTTCCTTACCCATCTTCTCTGCTATTTTCTGGGCAAGCTGCACGCCTTTCTCTTCAGCTTCCTTCTGGGTGGCAATCTTCTTGAATCCCATCACCGAACCGCTGGAACCCATCGCCTGGGCAAAGAGTCCCTGGCAGAGAGGGGAAGCCATCAGGGCGCTTACTGACATGGAACCAGCCGATTCGCCTACGATGGTGATGCGGTTAGGGTCTCCGCCGAAAGCCTCGATATTGTCCTTCACCCATTGGATGGCTGCCACCTGGTCCATGAATCCATAGTTGCCGGAACCCTTGTAGGATGTTTCCTTGGAGAGCTGTGGATGAGCGAAGAATCCGAAGATGCCCTCACGATAGTTGGCTGTGATGGAGATGATGCCCTTGCGCGCCATTGCATCGCCCGCATATCTAGGTTCGCTTCCGCTGCCAGCCATCAGTCCTCCGCCGTTGAAATAAATCAAAACCGGCAGATGCTCCTTCATGGTCTTTGCAGGAGTCCATATATTAAGGTATAGGCAATCCTCGCTGTTTGCCTTCGTACCGAAGTTCATATCGCCGAAGATGGGTTCCTGCATCGGGTTCGGTCCGAACTCCTTTGCTTCGCGCACGCCCTGCCATTTCTGGGCAGGTTGAGGAGCTTTCCAGCGGAGATTTCCCACAGGTGGTGCTGCGAATGGAACACCCTTGAATACTGTTATGCCTGAGAGGTCTTTTCCTTCGAGGATACCTTCGGCTGTCTTTACCTGAGTTTGCGCCATCATTCCCATAGCAGGGAGCAGGAAGGCGATGGATAAAAGTAGTTTCTTCATATTGAAATCTGTTGTTTATTTAGATCATATAGAGTTGTTTTGCAAATCATAATCTGCATTTCTGCAATGATAATGCAAAAGTAACTAAAATATTTCTATCTTAGCTTGTTTTGCTCAATCTTTTTTTATATTTTTGCACTGAATAAACAAAACAACATATTATTTAATCTTTAACCCCCTAATGATTATGATGAAAGGTTATGAACAGAAGAAGTATCCTGTAGCCACCAAGCGCTACGTGCAGTGGCTGGAGCTGGAATCTGATGAAGAGGCTATCCGCGAATATCGCCGCCTGCATTCAGAGGGAGTGCAGTGGAAGGAGATACGTGATGGAATCCGACAGGTAGGAATCCTGGAGATGGAGATTTACATCTTCGGCAACCGACTGGTGATGGTTGTGGATGCTCCTGTAGATTTCGATTGGGACAAGTCGATGGCAGAGCTCGCCACCCTTCCTAGACAGGCAGAGTGGGAGGAAGTGGTAGGCAAGTTCCAGAAATGCGGCAAGGGTGCTACGAGCGATGAGAAGTGGCACATGATGGAGCGCATTTTTTATCTTTACGATTAAGCACTCTCTATGATTAAGCACTCGGATAATCTTTGGAGGGGAGGATTATATTCCTTCCTTCCAAAGTTTTTTCAAGAAATCGAGGATGTAGATACATTCGATATCACCTATCTTCCGGTTTATCGGGTCGAGCGATACAATCATCTGTCGGCTTTCCGGGTAATCAGATGCAAAAGTCTTGAGACCTTTCAGGTGTCTTGGCAATACTTCCTCAACAGATTTTATTTCAATGGCAACTCTGCCGTCACCTATCACGGCATCCACTTCTTGTCCTGTATAGGCTCGCCAATAACTCAATTGTTCTGTACTTTCCTGGTAGGAAAGCCAGGCTCTTAACTCCTGTATTACCAAGTGCTCAAAGGCATGACCATATTCTGCAGTGCCTCTAACCAGTTCCTTGCGATGCAATAAATGGTTGGCGACACCTACATCAAAATAATAGAAGCGGGGAGCCTGTACCAATCTGCGCTTCATCGTCTTGGTGTAGGCTGGAATGCGAAAACCTAAAAGAGTATCTTCCAGAATGTCGAAATAGTTGCCTACGGTATTTGCGCTTACTCCACAATCCTGGGCGATGTTATTGAGGTTGATGATCTCACCATCTGTCAGGGCTGCAACTTCTAGAAATCGCTGGAAAGAGTTGAGGTTTCTCACCAAAGCTTCTTCCTTGATTTCTTCTTTCAGATAAACATCAATATAGGCTGAAAGACGTCGATGCGGATTCTTTGCCAGGTAATGTGGGGGTAACATTCCATAATTGATGGCTCGTTGGAGATTGAAGTCCGGAATCTCGGCACTAACGAATGGAAAGAGGTAAACCGGATAAGCTCTTCCGCCTAAGGTGTTGTAACCCTTTCGCTTCAGTTTTCGGGCACTGGATCCGCATAGGATAAATACGATTCCTTTTTCCGACATCAGACGATGTACTTCGTTGAGTAGTTCAGGCATTTCCGGTATTTCGTCTATGATGACCAATGTTCCCGTCTCTTTATCTGAAAGCATCTCGTAGAGCAGGGAAGGACGGCGTTTGAATCGTCCTTTGATGGTAGTATCTAATAGGTCAATATAGATACAGGCGGGAAAAGTCTGGCGCAAGAAAGTGCTTTTTCCAGTTTGTCTAGCTCCAAACAGAAAAATGCTGTCCTCTAAATCATTGTCAAT
>ERZ1024465.53-NODE-53-length-8881-cov-14.292658_pt1 | contig 8881 bp, 6 predicted proteins | sample MGYA00520804_ERZ1024465 | MGnify/ENA primary metagenome ERZ1024465 (study PRJEB33242, sample SAMEA3444305) | Homo sapiens | biome: Host associated; feature: Gastrointestinal tract; material: Stool | place: Uganda | collected 2011-01-01 ...
GCATTACTAATTGCCCGAACACTTTCTTTAGAAAGTTCATAGTTTCAACTGTATGAACAGTCTGAATTAGTGCTGAAAGTTAACATTTAACATTTAACACTTAACATTGCTTATCAGTTTGCTTGTGTGCAAATACGTCATACCCCATTATCAGGTGGTTATTGCGGTGAGGTCCCACCTCTTCCCATTCCGAACAGAGAAGTTAAGCTCACTTGCGCCGATGGTACTGCAATGCAATGCGGGAGAGTAGGTAGCCGCCTTCTTTTATCAAGAGCCTCAGATTTCGAAAGATTTCTGAGGCTTTTTTGTTTTCACGCAGATTGTTTTTTGGGTCACGCAGATTTCGCAGATGACGCAGATTCTTTTTCGCTGCTTTTTTCTTTTTCCCACAGATTTCACAGATGGCACAGATTTTAGACCTGTTCGGTCTTGGATTTCGCAGATTTTTTGTATCTTTGCATTCGCAAAAATAAAAATTAATTATGAATCAATTTACAAAGATTATTGCAGCCCAACTCAAATTACGTGAGCAGGCTGTCGAGAATACATTGGAGCTTCTTGAAGAAGGATGCACCATTCCTTTTATTTCCCGTTATCGTAAGGAGAAAACGGGAAATATGGATGAGGTGAATATCGAGGCCATCGCTCAGGCAAACGAGAAGTTGAAGGAAATGGCGAAACGAAAAGAAACCATCCTGAAGACTATTGATGAGCAAGGTAAACTGACAGATGCTCTTAAAGAGCGTATCGAAAACTGTTGGGATGCCACAGAACTGGAGGATATCTATCTTCCTTTCAAACCTAAGCGCAGAACTCGTGCACAGATTGCCCGTGAGGCAGGCTTGGAACCTTTGGCTCAAGTCCTGCTTTTCCAGCGTGAACGTAATCCGCAGCAAGCTGCCAAGAAGTTTGTGGGTGATAAGGTGAAGGATGTAGAAGCTGCTTTGCAGGGAGCTAAGGATATTATCGCAGAAACCGTAAGCGAAAGCGAGGAGAGTAGAAATCAGATTCGTGGCGAATTCCGCAGGGGAGCCATCATCACTTCGAAGGTGGTTGCCAAGAAAAAAGATGAAGAAGAAGCGCAGCGATTCTCTGATTACTTCGATTTCTCAGAGCCATTGAAAAGATGTTCTTCTCATCGCCTCTTGGCTATGCGTCGTGGTGAAGCTGCCGGTTTCCTCCGTATCAGTATCTCTGCAGATGATGAACAATGCCAGAATAAGCTGAAACGTCATTATGTACATGGATATGGTGAGTGCCAGACATTGGTAGGTGAAGCGGTGGATGATGCCTTTAAGCGTCTTTTGAAACCTAGTATTGAGACTGAGTTTGCGGCTCTCAGTAAGCAGAAGGCTGATGAAGAGGCTATTGTGGTTTTTGCAGAGAACCTGCGCCAGCTCTTGCTTGCTGCTCCTTTAGGGCAGAAGCGCGTGATGGCGGTGGATCCTGGTTTTGCCAATGGTTGCAAGACCTGTTGTCTAGATGCACAAGGTAATCTGATTCACCATGAAATCGTTTATCCTCATCCTCCTCGCAATAAGAAGAATGAAGCAACTGCTGCTATCCAGCGTATGGTGAAGATGTATCAGGTAGAGGCGATGGCTGTAGGAAATGGTACTGCGAGCCGTGAAACGAGTGACTGGCTGCACGAAATAAGTTATCCACACCCTGTGGATATCTATGTAGTAAGCGAGGATGGTGCTTCTATCTATTCTGCATCCAAGATTGCCAGAGATGAATTCCCGGATGAGGATGTTACCGTACGTGGTGCCGTAAGTATCGGCAGACGACTGATGGATCCGCTTGCCGAACTGGTGAAGATTGATCCTAAGAGCATCGGTGTGGGACAGTATCAGCATGATGTGGATCAAACACAGCTTAAGAAGAGCTTGGATACCGTGGTGATGAGTTGTGTAAACTCGGTGGGTGTTAACCTAAATACTGCATCCCAGCATCTCCTGACCTACGTGAGTGGTCTCGGTCCTACTCTTGCCAAGAATATTGTGGAATACCGTAAGGAGAATGGAGCCTTCGCTTCGCGTGCGCAGTTGAAGAAAGTGCCACGTCTGGGGCCTTCTGCTTTCGAGCAGTGTGCCGGCTTCCTCCGTATTCCTGGAGCTAGAAATCCTTTGGATAACAGTGCCGTGCATCCAGAGCGTTATGCCTTGGTTGAGCAGATGGCGAAAGATCAGGGAGTCACCGTGAAGCAGCTGGTGGAAGATAAGGATTTGCAGAAGAAAATAGATATTAAGAAATATGTCACTGCTGAGGTGGGTATGCCTACTTTGATGGATATTATGGCTGAGCTTGACAAACCTGGTTTGGATCCTCGTGGAGAGGTTGAAAAATTTGAGTTTGATGCGAGCATCAAGACCATTGAGGATCTGCAGGAGGGCATGGTAGTGCCTGGCATCGTAACTAATATCACCAAATTTGGTGCCTTTGTAGATATCGGTGTTCACAATGATGGATTGGTTCACGTTTCACAGATGTCAAACCGCTACATCAGTGACCCTAGTGAAGTGGTGAAGCTCCATGAGCATGTGATGGTGAGAGTGACAGAAGTGGATTTGAAGCGCAAGCGCATTGCCTTGTCAATGAAGGGAGTGAAATAATGGATATGAATCAATATATAAACAAAGGTGAAACCCTCGGTAAAGAGGGCTTCACCCATTTTGGAGACAGTACTCATCAAGACAGTTGCTCTCTATCCAGTATCTCTCAAGACTGTATAGAGTCGGCTTATTGCTTTATTCATCAGAAGCTTCGTGTCTATGAGTTTTCTACCAATCCCACGCAGCGTGATGATATCGAATATGCTATCAGCCAGTATGTGGATGGCATGAATCCACAGCTTTACCAGCTGCTTGCTGATGGAAGAGATGGTTTTCTTCTCGACCATGTAAGTTTTGAGCAGGATATGAGAAAGGCACAGGAGCAACTGGAAAAAATGATGGTGTAACCTGTTTATTTCAAATTACAGTCGGGAAGAACTGCCATGCATCTTCTTCCTTCTACGGTTTTCAGGATGCATCCGATGGTCTTTCTGCCGATGTTTCTGTTGACAGGGACTTGATCCTGCGCAATTACTTCTACATAATGAACGCCGGCATTCGGTACATCCATAGGAAGGGTACCTTCTGCCTGCATCTTGCCGTGTTCGAATCTGTCAACATCATCAAATCTGACGTAATGGTTGGTCTTGCCGTCAATGAATCCCACACATACAGAGTCCTTGTCTGAGGCAACGGACGCAAAGATGAGTTTTTCGCCAGCGTAACGCTTGAATGCTCTGCCCCGTTCTCTCTGCAAGAGCTCTGCCATCGAAACCTTGCATACCTTTCCGCTTTCATAGACAAGAATGAGCCATCCTTCTTCTTCGTCTTCATGAACAGCCAGTTTCAGGCGATAATCCTGCCAGTCGTCTTCATCCAGTATCTTGTATTCGTCCGTGTCCATCAGACAGATGACTGCCGTGATAGGGCGGTAGCCTTCCTCGTAATCGTGCAATGCATTGTTGCGCAGACGTGAGGTTTGGATGTGGTCGGTGATAGGAGCAGATTCTACATGCTTGTTAGAGCTTTTAGGCTCCTTGGTGGCTAGAGTGTTTTCTAACGCGGTCGGCATTTCTTCCTGTGTAACCACAGCATGCGGAATGTGCTCTTCTGCCCATTGTTTTCTGATGGCAAGGAATTTGTCCTTATAGGTTTCGTTTACCTTGCGCGCAGATGTACCCATGCGTTCATAATATACATTGCCTACGGCTTTAGGTGTAGGGCATGGCTCGATGTCGATGATGAGTACCGCATTGCTGATATCCGTATCGAAGTGAGTATGTATATAATGTGCTCCTTCCTGACCGAGATAATAGATAATCTGATTGTTGACATATACCTCATACTTATCTCTGGAACCTTTGAAGAGCGGGTTCTTCAAGTCCTCTTCCAATCCCATTTCATAGCCAATATCCGATACGCCCAGATAGAGATGGCCGCCCTCGGCATTGAGAAAGGCACATATTTCCTGCATAATCTTGACGGTTTGTGCCTGCACATCCACTCGCATAGAGTTTTCCGGATAGATGATGGATGTCTTGAACTCGGTATGGAAATCTTCCTTGCCATAGTTCTTCTTGTTGGAAGATGACTTGTGGAGTTTCAGAAGAGCGCGAATCTTGTCGAGGATATCACCGGCTTGGGTGAGAAGTCCCGATTTCTTCACGAAGTTATGAGAGAGCACGAGCGATGCCAGTTGCTGCAGGTGAGGATCTTCTGTAAGACAGCTCCAACGATACAGGTCTTCGTAGTGTTCCTCGCTATCCAGACAACCGATGATACGCAATTGCATAAAGTCGTGGCGAAGGATGGCATTGCGTTCAAACAATTCCGGTTCCTTTTCGGCGATGTGTTCAATCTTGTTGATATCTACCTTATCTAATGTTGCAAAATCGTTGAGTACCTCCAGGAGCGTAAGTCGACTATCGTAATAACTGGTTCTCTCCTTGCTGTCGAGCATGATGGCAAGAAGTCGGCAGAAATTGAGATAGTTGTATGCCTTGATCTTGTCTTCTTCTAGGGTGGCTTTGGCATCTATGATGCTCATCATTTCCGATACATATACTTTCTCTATAGGCATCGCATTAGCCAATTCATCCTTTTCATTCTTTGGATTGTAAACCTCATGTGCTGCATACCCCAGCATCAGCTGATGGAAAGCATCGGCAAGACTGAATCGGCTTTCCGGTGATTCCCGCAGGAAGGTGCCGTTGAGATAACCATTGGTTCCTTCCGTGATGTTATCAACTTCTATCACCATACCTTTTTTCAAATCATCGAGAGTCATGCCAGGGGCAGGACATACGGAAACAGAAAAGCCTTCGCTGCTTACGGCAGGAACACGAGGTACGTCGGATACCTGATTGAAGAGCAGACAGGTGAGGCGAGAGTTATAAAACAGATCGTTTACTCGTACGTCGTCTGCGTATTCGCTGATCATATCACGCATGGCAAAGACATAACTTCCATCATTGTTGACTTCTTTTACGTAAGCATGCAACAAGAGCGGCATCCCTTGATATTCAAACGACTGGGTGTTGATGTCGCCTGGGAAGAAAGGTACAACATCGTTTAAAACATCTAACGTTCCCACTCCCTCACAACCTTCTTCTACTACTTTGCATTCAAATAAGAGCTGTCCTGCCAATTGTTTGGTTACGATGATGGTCGTTTCATCATCTATATAGAGTTGTCTGTTTTGCTTTTTTGAGGATTTACGCTTTTGGGAGAATAGAGAATGGTTGATGTATTCCCACAGCTCCTTATAGTGTTCGATGGTAGTACCTACTTTTCCACGTAGTTTTACTGGTGGTTTTTCGTCCAGGCGGATGGAAAGTCCATGCCATAATCCCATACGTGAAGAGAGAGGCATATATACATTCTCTTTATCCAAATCCTTTGGCTGTATGGTGATAGCTTGCTCGTTGACGGTGAGAAGAGTTGTTTCATTCTCATATTTGGCAGGTTCAAAACTCTCCACGGTTTCATTGTCCTGTTGGGAGCAGAGCATATTGGCGAGGACGAATGCGTCATCGCTGTTGAAAGGAAGGGCAGCATTGAATTCTGTCGGAGTGAAGAGAGAAAGGAATGCTTTCTGGAGAGTCTTGTTAGGGTCGCTTACATTCATCAGCGAAACCAAGCGATAGAGTAATGCCTGATTCAATGAGTTATCGTAAATCTTATGCGATGCATGACGTCCCAGTATCAGCTCGATGGTCAAAACCTGAATCATGGTTTCCTTGGTTGTTGCATCGCTGGAGAGTCTGTCTGTCTGGTGATAGATATTCTCTACATAGCTTTGTAACAGTTTGAGCCATTGCATCTGAAAGGGTTTTCTGTTCCAAAGATATACCTGCTGGCTGCGAAGGGTGGTCAGGATAGACGTGATGAGTTTTTCCATAATCGAAAAGTCGAGCATGAAGATGCATTGCATGATGCAGAACTGCTTGCGTGGATGGTAGATATAGGCACAAGTGGATAGAGTGGAAAGAATCTGGCTGATGGTATGCTCGGCCTTTCCCTCTCTTAATATTCTGATGGCTTGAATGTAGTAAGATATCAGTTCGATGATATCGGTAAATCGCTGTTCGAGCAGCATGCGTTCGGCTTCCTTGCATCGGGGCAGGAGATACTCTCCCTGTAGCGTTTCGATGCATTGGGAATGAATCTGTAGGAGTAACGTCTGTAATTCGTCTTGGCTGAGATGATTGGAGATGCCGGCTATCCATCGGTGGCACTCCAGGTCGAAGATGTCAGAAGGCGTATCTCCGAGCATCAGATTTCTGAACTCAGGAGTATTCCAGTTTTCATCACCTATGATTTCACGAAAATCTTTATCTGAAAGTGAAAACTCCGACTTATCGGCGCCCAATACTTCTACGAGTTGTACCTCCATGTATTTTTGGCGGAACTTCATCACTCTGCATCTTACTCTAGGAGTGAGCGCTGCATTGATGATGGTATCCCTTTTCAACATAGCCGTGAAGCCGTATTCGTCTTCCAGGTGATAGAAATCACCTAATGTCATCTTGATCTTGAAATCCACCTCATCATTTTCCTTATAATGTTTTCTCATGAGGTGTTCTATGTTCTGGGAAATGAAAACCTTGCCTAGATGGGTTGTAATCATCAGACAGTCAAGTGTCTTAGGGGCGGGTTGCCTCCTTTGGAAGTCAATCTGTCCTACCTTGTAAATTCTGTTTTCTACTTCGATGACGAACTTATGTTCTTCTTCATCAATGCGCAGAACTTTTGCCTTGATATTCTTGTAATTATTCATATAGAATGGTTTTTGTGATATGATGTTATAATAATACTGCAAAGATATATATATTCTGTGAATTTTCAGAATTTTCTCGTTAAAAAAACTCTAATTTTAACAAAGCATAAAAAGTTGGCGTAACGTAAGATGCTATGAATATTTTTTTGTATATTTGCATTTTCGATAAAACATTAATAAACTAGAGACAATGAAAGCATTTACATATATTAAAAAAGGAGAATTTGCTTTTGTAGAGAAAGCGAAACCTACCATCCAAGATTCCAAGGATGCCATTGTGAGGGTAACGATGAGCAGTATCTGTACCAGCGATCTGCATATCAAGCATGGTTCTGTGCCTCGTGCCGTGCCTGGTATTACCGTGGGGCATGAGATGGTGGGGGTTGTAGAAGAAGTGGGCGAACAGGTTACCCATGTGAAGCCGGGCGATAGAGTAACAGTGAATGTGGAGACTTATTGTGGCGAATGCTTCTACTGCCAGCATGGATACGTAAACAACTGTACTTCTCCTCACGGTGGCTGGGCGTTGGGGTGCAGGATAGATGGCGGCCAGACGGAATACGTCAGAGTTCCGTATGCCACTACCGGATTGAATAAGATTCCTGATACGGTGAGCGATGAGCAGGCACTCTTTGTTGGCGATATTCTTGCCACTGGATTCTGGGCAACCCGAATCTCGGAAATTAAGGAAGAAGATACGGTTCTCATTATCGGAGCAGGTCCTACGGGAGTTTGCTGTTTGCTCTGCACCTTACTGAAGAATCCTGAAAAAATCATTGTTTGCGAGAAATCTGAAGCCAGAAGAGCTTTTGTTCGGGAACATTATCCGCAGGTTCTTGTGGTAGAACCGGAAGATTGCGAAACCTTCGTCAAGGAACAGAGTTTGCATGGTGGAGCCGATGTGGTGATGGAGGTAGCTGGTGGTTCAGATACATTCCAGCTGGCATGGAAGTGTGCCCGTCCTAATGCCATCGTTACCATTGTAGCTATGTATGATAAGCCTCAGATGCTTCCGCTTCCTGATATGTATGGCAAGAATCTCATCTTCAAGACGGGTGGAGTAGATGGCTGTGATTGTGAGGAAATCCTGAGCTTGATAGCACAGGGCAAGATAGATACCACTCCTCTCATTACCCATCGTTTTCCGTTATTTAGAATAGAGGAAGCTTACGATGTGTTTGAGAATAGAAAAGATGGGGTTATCAAGGTTGCTCTATATTGAGGTTTTCATATAAGTTGCCCTTTATTGAGGTTTCATGTAAATTGAGATTTCACATAAAAACAGGGCGCAAGCTATTCCTGTTGCGGAAAAAGCTTGCGCCCTTGATATATTTACGATGAGTAAATGAGCTTTTCTAAGATTAGAACTTGTAGATAGCACCAAAAGAAATGTTGCTAGCATCTACATCAACTCCGAATGTTGATGAGCTCTTGCCCTCTTCTGGAGAATAGCCTCTGTATCCGAGGAAGCCAATCTTAGAGATGAATTCAACATGCTTTGTAAGCTTAACAGCCAAACCTGGCTTGATGCCTACCTCGTAGAAGTCGCCACCGCCCTTGCTTACACTGCCATAACCAATAGTACCCTCGAAGAAGAGATCAACTACCTTACTCTCAACAGCTGTATAGCGAACGTAAGGAGCGATAGTGAAGGTAGTAGCATCACCTACTCGGGCAATCTTGCAAACATCGCCCTTCTGGATACCTACCTCGATACCGGCATCCCACTTGTTGTTGAACTGGTAACCAATCTCTGGGATGAGCTTGTAAGCTGTCTTGCTGTCACTATCACCGATCTTGTTGCTAGAAATACCAGCAGTACCACCGATGTAAACCTGTGCGCTAGCGCAAACAGAAACGAGAGCCATCATAAGGCTCAACATAATCTTCTTCATAATCAATCTTTTTTCTTAAAAATTATATGTTGTTTTCTATCTTCTTTTATTGGAATCCGTCTTCTTTATGCTTGGAATTCGGTGGCAAAGGTATAGGAAATATGCGAAAAACAAGAATAGTTTATCTGGTTTTCTTGTAAAATATGGGAATT
>ERZ1024465.55-NODE-55-length-8842-cov-5.470582_pt1 | contig 8842 bp, 10 predicted proteins | sample MGYA00520804_ERZ1024465 | MGnify/ENA primary metagenome ERZ1024465 (study PRJEB33242, sample SAMEA3444305) | Homo sapiens | biome: Host associated; feature: Gastrointestinal tract; material: Stool | place: Uganda | collected 2011-01-01 ...
AAAAGCGAAGAACAAGAAAGGGAGATTGCCCGGCTGCGCTCCGAAAACTCCGCTTTGCTGGAGTACAAAGAAAAGGCATACCGGGAACTATGCCGGATACGTGATGAACAAAAAACCATAGGGAAGATAAAAGTAAATATAGAGTTATAAAAGAACATTTATAAATAAAAAAATCATGAATAAAGAAATTTTATTTATTTATCCTTTTGCCGGATTATGCAGCACATGAAGCTGTGTACTTTTCACAGGCTATTACAGCTGATGATTTTGCCATGAAAAAAAATCCAAAATATGTCAATAAGGTTGTCGCACCCACCTTAGAACCAATAAGTTCGATTGGTGGATTCCGCACATTACCCGATTATTCGTTTGACACAATGCCTGATGATTATGTAGCATTGGTATTAATTGGCGGTTTTGGTTGGAATACACCTGTTGCAGAAAAGGTTATGCCAATTATTAAAAGTGCTATTGAACAAGAAAAGGTTATAGGTGCGATTTGTAATGCAGCTTCATTCATGGCTAAGTGTGGTATTGACCGAGAAACAACATCAAAAACTTTGCAGAAGTCATCCGTAATACAGAAAATCTCAGTAACTTTGTCCTCGGTAATCATAGCAATTATTGTCTGTAAACTTTTGATATTTAACACTCTAAGATTACAACAATTTTTCGCTAATCACCATTTTTCAGGCACTTATATTTCGTCGAACTCACGTTAAATTATTTAATATACATACAATCTTGGATACTTGCTTAGACCTTATTGCTCTTCAATATACTTGCATGATTGTGATGGCCATGCTTGCATTTTTTGTGTTTGTGTCGCGCTACTATGTAACTTGCCGTAACAGACAGTTTGAGCAGTCGCGTTGGATGATTGTTGTGGCATTACTATTGTTTGTTGTACACTACATGTGTCAGATGCGGTTGGGTTGGCGACAACAGGGGAACGATGTGGGTGTTCTGTTTAATCTGCTGTTTTATTCGCCTTCGGCTATTTTGTTGTCATGGTCGCAGCTTAATATTCTGCGCGCTGGGCATAGACGTTGGAGTTTTATGCGCTATGGCGTTGTTGGATATGCTCTTATGGTATTGTGCATAGTCGCAGGTGTTATTTCAAATGGCAGTCTGCATATTGGTCCTATGCTATATGTTGCTGATGCTATTCATTTCTTTACTCTATTGTATTATACATGGGCACCGCTGAGGGAACTTGGTAATGTTCAACGTCGGCTCGACAGTGAACATGGTAATCCTGCAGATGCCTACCTGCGCACTATGCGCTTTGGTTTTTTTGTGGTGTGTGCTTTTGCTGTAATTTCGCCTCTTTATATATTGTCGCGGCCGCTGCTCTTTGTCTTTGGACCTTTGGGATTGATTTCGCTTTCGCTGTTTATTGTTAGTTTTACGGCGCTTGGATTTAGTATGTCCGAGGGAGTAACTGAGATTGTTACCGAGACTAACGACGAGATAGCCGCTGCTAAAGTCTTTAGGGAGATTGGGCCTGAGCGTATTGCCGAAATAGATATGGCGGTAAGCAAATGGCGAAGCGAGGGCGGTTTTAGAGATAGCAACTTGACATTATCCTCGTTTGCTCGTCGCATAATGGTTAATCGTACCGACGTTGCTTCGTATCTGACTTCCATATATGGTAAGAATTTCCGTACATGGCTTTCGGGTATTCGCGTGGAGGAGGCAAAGGCACTCATGGCTGCACACCCCGAATATAGTAACGAGATTGTTTCTATGGAGTGCGGTTTCTCGTCGCGTGTGTATTTTCAGCGTCTGTTCAAGGAAAGGACGGGCTTGACTCCCGCCGAGTGGCGCCGTCAACGGTAATATACTGGTTATGTGTGCGTTTGCTACTGAATGTAAGGTGTAACTTTTGTACGAAGGTTACATAATAAGGCAAAGTGTAACCTTTCTTACTGTGACGTATCCTTTCTATAAGAGTGACACACAAGTGATGTCTTTGAGGTTTTTGATGGTTGATGCTCCTGTATCTTTGCATGAGGAAATTCAAACTATTCAAATATAAATTCTCAAAAACAATTCACTATGCAAAAAACCTATCTTTATTTAATGGTGTGTGTCATAGGGGCTATGTCTTTAGCTTCGTGTTCCGAAGATTCTATTTCTCCTGATGCTGGTGGCGATGGCGATGGCGACAGCACTACCGAAGTGCCTTTGGCACAAGTTGCAAAACCCAAACCTAACCCTTGGCTTGCACAGGAAGAGTATAGTATTACGCACTTCAATTCGGCTCAGACTGATGCTTTCTCGTCTGCTGTCAAGGATGGAACTTTCAATATCGATCTTTCCAAGTGTCAGATGACATGGAGCGGTCCTGTTAATTTGATGACTCTTGCTTCGACTTCGCCCAATTATATGTGGGGTATGAGTAGCGACCGCGTGTCGTATCTTGACATAAGCGACGGCAAACTTGAAAGGGTTGCCGAGGCTGGCTTGCCAGGGATTACAATGAAGACCCAGGAGCAACTGACACGTATAATTGCCGATCATGCTACTTACGACGAACTTTCCAAGACGGTTACCGATATATTGGGTCCGGTGCCACAAATGTCTATGGCCAACGGTAATTATGTCTTGTGCGACAAGGATAACTATGCTTACACCAATGCAGGTCAGGTAATGGCACGCTATCGCCTTGCCAATCCTAATAATCCCAAGGATGGTATCATGTTGGATCATCAGATAAGACTTACGAATTTTACCTTCGGCTCTTTTACACTCGTAGGCGCTACTATGACCTATGACGGACACCTTGTTGTGGCTGCTCAGAACGGACTTCTTGTGCTGAATCGTGCTCTTACTACAATCGAAGATTCATACCCTCTTCCATCAGACCAGATTCTCACCAACTCTATCTGCATCGACGAGAATGGCGGTGTTTACGTAGCAAGTAACAGCCGCACACCAGGCGGAAAAGGCCTTATGCAGAAACTCATCTGCAAGGACGGCAAAATCTCCACCTCCCAGGCTGATGGTGCATGGCAAGCCTATTACGACGGTGGTCCGCAAGCACCATGTATCAAACTCGGACATGGCACTGGTTCAACGCCTACACTTATGGGCTTTGGCCAAGACAAGGACAAGCTGGTAGTTATTACCGATGGCTCTAAGCGTATGAAACTGGTAGCTTTCTGGCGTGACGAAATCCCCTCAGACGCACAGCAAGTGGCAGGATACGACAAGCGTATAGCCGGAGTGCACGAGGTTACATGTGGTCTTGGAACATCAACAGAGTGGATACAGTCTGAGCAGTCTGTTGTAGTAGGCGGCTATGACGCCTTTGTTGTAAACAATATTAATGTTACCAATCAGGAAATAAACGACAAGATTATTGGTGTAATCGCTATTGGTCCTATTGTCAAAGGCCCTCAAGGTGCCGAGTGTGTACGTTGGAATACAAAGGAGAAAAAGTGGGAGAGTAAGTGGACGCGCAGCGATGTAAGTTCTGTAAGTATGATTCCTGCCGTAAGTATCAAGTCAGAGATGGTATTTGTATGTGGCTGGAACGATGCTTCGGGCTGGGAAGTTACAGGACTTGACTGGAAGAGTGGTGCCACACGTCACCGCAGCATATTGGGCAAGAACAACCGAGCCAATGGTGCCTACGCCATCATTCAGTATCTTGCTAACGGCGACCTTTTATTCAACTCTGTTGCCGGACCAATCCGCGTAAAATATTGAGATAATTTAATCATCATATAACAGTTATGTCAATACTTCACTAAAAAATTACCGAAGTATTGTAATGACACACCCGAACATATTGAAATGTTCTATCAGTTCCATAAACAAGGCTTCTGTTCTTTATTCCTAGATACAGGTGATAAATAACAGATAAGAAACAGATTATAACAAGCCTCCGGCGGGGTTTTCGCTGGGGGCTTTTGACCTTTGCACATATAAAAAGCAAAAAGAAAGCGATATCGGAGCGTATACCATAAAACAGACCACCGACTATTACAAAACGATATTACGTGCCTAACTGATCGGGGCAGTTCCTCCACCATGCGGACAAATCCCGGTAACAAAATGACAAAACGGACACTCACCAAAGAACAACATTTTTTTCTTTTTTCCTAAACACCTTCCAGCGAAGCACAGTGTATTTGTCAAGGGCGAAGGGTAAAAAATACCGCACGAGCGAAGCGAGCACAGGAGATTTTTTACCCGGAGAGTGAAACGTCCCTTTACAAATGCGGCGTGCGGAGTTACCTTTGTGCCGGAAAATAGAAAAATCACATGCCCATTCCGAAACCTCTGCTCCTTTTTGGCTTCTTCAGGAGTTCCAGATCTTCCTCCTGCTGCTTCTTTTTGGGAATAGGCTGCTCGATGTCCGGCGTTTTCTCCACCTGTTGATTTTTCGACTTCTCCGGCTCCTGCCGGGATTGAAGCTCTGCTTTGAGTTTGTCCCATTTCTCCTTTCTGATGCGTTCCGCACGTTCCACCTGCCGGGCTATTTCCGCCGGACTTCCGTTCTTGACGGCATTAAGATAGTCGAAGCTTTCCTCCGGCTCCCGGTCAAACCCCATGCGCCGATCAAAAGAGCTTTCACACTTCCGGAAAAAATCCGTCCGGTCAAAACCTCCCTTCACGTTGCCGCAGTTCTTCTTCCCGGTGTGGTTCGTTTTAGGGCTTAACTTCCTGGTGTTGCTCCGGTCTTTCCGGCTGACGATGATATGTGCGTGCATATCGCTGTCACTTTCACCGTCCCGGTTGAAATGGATCTTTGCATAATATTCCACATCATCGCTTTTCAAGCCTTTTCCGAAGCCCTCCGCATAGTTTCTCATCACATCCTGCCGTATGTACCGCCGTAAGGCTTCCGCACACTCCTGCGGAGTTCTGCCCATGCAGCGCAGCTCCTTCTCTGAAGGGCTGACAGTGATAACATAGAACTTTGCGTCAGTCCGGCTTAACTTAGCCTTGTTGTTGTCTATCTTGAATGTGACCTCCCTTGCGCTCACGTAGTCCCGGAACTGGTTGAAGAACGGCTGCACCTCCTCCCCTTTCTTCATCCTCTCCAAATCCTCATGCTGGAGATAGTTCGTCACCGCAACACAACTGCCTGTATTGGCATATGTGCCGTTACCGCTTCCCTGTATCTTCACGTTCATATCTTTTCCCTTTTGTTCTTCTCGTTCTTGTACAAGGCTTTTATATCATCGAAAAGCCCGGCTTTTCCTTTCGCATCGATATAGCTTGCGATATAGGAGAAGATCTTCTCCTGCCTTTGCGTCACAGCGTCCAGCCTTGCATAAATGGCTTGTTGGTTCTTCAGAAGCATATCCCTCGACTGACCGACTGCCTTTTCCGCCCGGTCCAAAGCCTGCTCCCTTATCCCGGCAAGGCTTGCAAGGTCACGCATGAATAGGTCATTGTCTTTTTGGTATTGGCTGAACTTTTTTTCCGTAAGTATCGAGTCCATGCTCATGGTCACCCTCATACTTGTACTGCCCATGGCTTCACAAGCCGGACGCAAGAAATCCTGCTCCTGCTTCCGGATGAACGCTATCACCTGATCACAGCGTTTGATAAGTTTCTGCATTTCCTTTGCCGGACTCTCATGCTCAACCGGGTTGATGCCGTACTTCTCGAAGTACTCCAGCGCACAGGAAAGGAACTCTTTCTTTGATACATTATTGGACTTTGCCAGCCTATCAAGCCGGGCAAACGTTTTTCGGTCAATGGTGACAGAAGTGGTGGTTTCCTTATCCATACAATTGCGGTTTTAATTGCTGTTTATATTATTAAATCTCTGATTTCCAAAGGTATGATTTTAACCACAATTTCAAACTAATTGCGGTTAAAAAACTTAAACGGCTGATATTCAGCCGTAACCCCGTAGGGCAAGAGGAAAAACAGGGTAAAGCCCGGTTTCCTCTTGCTATTCTTTCGACTGCCGAGCAATCGACGAACACCCTCCCCTGCGGTACGGCGAAAGCTCGTACAAGGGGGACGGGGAGAAGTCGGAGCGAGGCACAAAGAAAGAACCTATTCCACAAACAAAAAAACACATCAAAACGGCACAACAGGCTGCATAAAATATCAATATTTTGTTTCGCTATATGGAAACAAAATATTATCTTTGCAACACTAAAAAACTTTATATGGAAGCAAAATCAAGATTCAAGGTCAAATTATCCAACGAAGCCCAAGAGTTTTTAGACGGATTGCCCAACAAGGTACGTGAGAAGATCATTAGCAATATTCGTAAATCCACCTTTGTACTTGATCCAGATTTATTCAAGAAATTGGATGATACGGATATTTGGGAATTCAGAACGTTCTATAACAAAACCAAGTACAGGCTTCTTGCTTTTTGGGATAAGGACGATAAGATAAACACTCTGGTAATCGCAACACATGGGTTTATCAAGAAAACCCAAAAGACACCTCCCAAAGAAATAGCCAAAGCCGAAGAGATTAGAAAAGATTATTTTAATTCAAAAAGATAAAGCGTATGGAAGCAAAGAAATTTTATACACTCGAAGAAATCGAGGATAAATACATCGGAGAAAAAGGTACTCCCAAACGTGATGCCTACGAAGAAGAACTTAACTCTTTTTTGATAGGTGAAGCCATTAAACAAGCTCGCCAATCAAAGAACTTAACCCAAGAGGAATTAGGTAATCTGATAGGAGTGCAACGGGCTCAAATCTCCCGAATTGAAAACGGTAAGAATTTAACCTTTTCCACCATTGCAAGAGTTTTTAAGGCTATGGGGATAAGTGCTAAACTTGAAATCGGAAGCATGGGTAAAGTTGCGTTATGGTAACTAACTATACAACAAAAAGTTACATTAAATCCGGGATGCGTTTTCGCTCCCGGAAACTTCTTGTTTTATACATTAAAAGTCATATTTATACAAAATTTAACACGCCAAAAATCTTCCTAATCCGTTGCACTTGGCTTTACTTGTTTCCACTCTCTCCCATTCTCCGGAAATTCGTCGTATCAAAAAACACGCTGAAAAGTGGAGCGAAGCGACCTCTATAAACCAAAAAAGAAACACTCCATTGCTTTACGGTAATTTTTAGTTTCTTTTTAGTTACTTTTACGGCATAGCATAACACATTGTGCTGTAATATCTTACAAAGGTCATCTACGACAAATTTCCGAGCATCTACGACAAATTTCCGAGCATCTACGACAAATTTCCGAAAAAAACGGTTATCTACGACAAATATTCTACGCCATATATTTGTTTTTGTCGTAGATAAATATTTCCTTTGCGAAAAGCATTAAAGTCATGGAGAAGAAAGACAAGAAACAGAGGGATATAGTCCTGTCGCAAGACAATGCGCTGACTACCGCACGCTACAAGTTCGACCTTATCGAAAAACGTGCCCTATACTCCATTATACGAAATATCCGGGCGCAATACATCGAGAACGAGAACGGCAGACGGGACTTATTCGATGATCTGATTATCACCATACACGAGGAAGAACTAAAGAAATGCGGTGACAATACCAAGATGCAAAACATCTACGATGCGCTAAAACGGCTTAGAAATCGCGATATAGAGATTAACAACGAAAAAATGTGGCTAAGTATCGGTTTTGTCAATTACGTCAAGCATATCAAAAATAAATCGTATTTTGAGGTGCAAGTTTCCAAAGAGGTACTACCCTATTACGTGGAACTCGCCCAAAACTTCACGAGTTACTCCATGACGGTAGCAATCGCACTCAAAAGCACATTCTCGCAAAGGTTTTACGAACTGTGCTGCCAATACCGAAACGCCGGGTTCTTTTTCTACACAGTCGAAAAGCTTCGGGAAATGTTCATGTTGGAAAAGAAATACAAACGGGGATGCGATTTCAAAAGGCGTGTACTTGACGATCCGCAAAAGGAACTCCGGGAGTTGTACAATGCCGGACAATGCGATTTATACTTCGAGTTCGAGCCAAAGAGCTACAAAGGCAAGGAAGTTACCGAATACAAATTCTACGTTTACACAAGGCAAACCGAACAACAAAAGCTATTGGAATACGAAAGCGCAAAACAGGCGATCATCTACATAACAACCACTATTTCGAGGTTCTCTAAAAGTGACAAAGGATATGTTAAGCGTGTAGTGAACGCCGTACAGTTACACCCGGAAATAGCCGTACAGGTGGCGCAAAAGATACAAAAGAAGTTTGAGCAATATATAGACAAGCCAGCCAAACAGATAGGGGCTATCATCCGGGTTTGCTTAATGGAAGATTTTGGTATAGAATAAAAAACATACAAGTATGAAAACAGGTGATAAAGTTATCGTACCAGCCGAAATAAACGGCTATGGCAGAGATTTACGGGCAATAGTTACAGAGATAGAGAAGTTCGCCGGGGCAATATTCGTAACAGTGATATTCACCGAACCATGTCCGGAAGCCTGCGGAAGAGGGGGGGGTGTTTACCATGACTTCCAGCTAATAGCAAGGTGATTTATTTTGCTATAATCGCAATAAATTGCAATAATATCTGTGATAAATTGCTATAATAATACTTATAACTACCTTTGCAACAGAATATAGCATTTTACAGCAATGGAGAAAGGACAGGAAAGCAAGCAAAAGAGGAAAACACCGCTTACCACCATAGCGATAAGCCAAGAGTACGCCAAAAAATTAGACGAGTATTTAAACGGTACGGGTATAACTCGCAAAGAATTTGTCGAGTTGTCCGTTGATTATTTCCAAAGAACCGGGTTCGACCTCCGGGGTGAAGCTTTTGACCTCTCCCTTTCTTGTTCTTCGCTTTTGGCTAGATCGGAAGAGCGTCGTGTAGGGAAAGAGTGAAGATCTCGGTGGTCGCCGTA
>ERZ1024465.59-NODE-59-length-8496-cov-14.242507_pt1 | contig 8496 bp, 7 predicted proteins | sample MGYA00520804_ERZ1024465 | MGnify/ENA primary metagenome ERZ1024465 (study PRJEB33242, sample SAMEA3444305) | Homo sapiens | biome: Host associated; feature: Gastrointestinal tract; material: Stool | place: Uganda | collected 2011-01-01 ...
CCCTTTTGTGTCTGCAAGGCATATTCTATCAACCGCAGTCTGAGGTTGGGACTGTACTCTCGCAGTCCGAAGAACACAAGGTTCTCGCTGTTCATGTTGTCGGGTAGTCCTGCAAGTCGCAGGATGCGCTGCATCACGCTGTGGCAGTGAAAACGGCTCTGCTCCGTATCAACGTAGAGTATCTTACGCTTGTCATCGGGTAGTTTTGCCGTATATTGCAGCACCTTTCCGTTAGCAAGCGAGGCAGCTACCAAAGCGGACACGTTGAATGTCTTCCGGCTCTTCGCCTTGCCTGTGGAGGCACTGAAGTTGCCAAGCGTGGCTATGGTCGAGTTGTCCACCCATATTATCTGTGGCGGTGTCTGGTAGGTCTCATCCGCATGGATAAGCGATGCTTTCAGTAGCTTTTCCAGCAAGTCAGTATTGTCCGCTGCACCCTCAAAGAGGCTCATGTCGTTCATTTCTTCCATCGTCATCTGCTCTTCAAGGGTTTGTTCATCACATAGCGTATGGCATCCTGCTCATACACCTCTTTTGTCTTCACTGGATGCTTCTTGATCCATTCCACCAATTCTTCCTTGCTGAAATAGATGGTCTTGCCGTTTGGCTTGTAATGGGGAATGGCAAATGTGCGTGTCAGCTTGTAAAGCTGACTCTTTGAAGCGTCAAGGAATACGCTTGCCTCGTCAAGGGTGAGCACGTCCTTACCTGCGAAGAGCCATTCCTCCAGGCACTTGATGCGTTTCAGCACTTCCTCCACTGGTCCGAGCAGTTTGAATGCTTCTTCCATCTGTTGGATGCGCTCGGCAAGTCTCATGGGTGTCATATCTGCCAATTCCTGCTCTGTCAACTCATGCTCCTCTACTTCTACCGTTGGCGGCAGGATAGCACCATCCATTGGTGGATTGTTAGTCTGGTTTGTTGTCTGTCCAATCATTGTCGTTATTTTATTTATCGTTACACATAACGAGGTCGCCCTCCATAACCAGGTTTCTGATTACAGAGGGCAAAGGTAAGGGCATTTTTGCCCAATCGGATGGAAGTGCGCTTGACGGTCAACCGACTATCAAGCCAACTGTCAAGGTTTTCATCTGTCAGATGGTGTCCTTGATGTCATTTTTACCGCAATCTGCGATTTCTTGCACTTTCTTGCGGATAGCCTCATAGATGCTGGCGGTGGTACCTTTGGCATCACTGGTTGCTGAGGACAGCTTGGTTGTCGTAAGTGGCTTGTCTGTGGATGAAGACAGGATGAGTTTATGCTTGGCAATGACCGATTGCCATTGCTTACATATCAAGTTCTTGCTGCAGAGCATGTCAAAGAAGAATGCCACACGTCTGTTGCTTCTCGCCTTTAGCTGTTTGCAGACTTGGCACGAGAAGAGTTTTCGCATATCCTCTTCCGACACATCGGCTGAGAACAAATGAACCTCATTGGCATGGCGCGCAATGAGGTTCAACTGAGTAGAATCAAAGTAACATTGAAAGTCCTGTTTCGGTTTGGTGTCTTGTGCTGTTTGTAATATTGACGGTGGTTTACCATGGAGATACTGACCGTTTGGAGGTGGCTCCGTGGTGTTGAACTTGTGATGAAGAGCCTTGTAGTCATGATACTCGAAATCCACTTTGGTAAAGAATATGACTACCAAGTCCTCACGTTCTTCAAGAAACTCCTCCATGATGTAGAAGTTCTTCTTGTGCTCGTTCTTGCCTGCCGCATACTGGCAGTCCGTATAGGAATGGCTGTTGAGAAAGTCCTTTTTGTAGCGGTGATACAGTTTACCGCATCCTATGACTTCCGTCTGATAGCACTCGTGGGCTTCCTTGAAGAACAGCCATAGTTTGTTGGTACCACAAACGCCACCTACACCGTTAGCGAAGGTGCATTCATTGCATTGGGGTAAAAAGAGAGAACGAGGAGTCTTCTCGTCCTTGTTTTTTTGATGTATTGTTATGTTCCATTTTTATTCTTCGAACGCACTGTCCAATAGGGAAACAGCCTCGTCCTTTTTCTTGTTGATGATTTTTGCGTAAATTTGTGTCGTGCGCACCTCCGTATGACCGAGAAGTTTGCTTGTAGTGTATAGGTCTGCGCCCATGGTCAGCTCCATCGTGGCGAACGTGTGTCTTGAGACATGGTAGGTCACATGCTTGCTGATACCTGCCGCACGGCTCCATTCCGGGATGCAGTCGTAGTTCTTGCTTGGCAGTGTTGGAAACACATTGTCCTCGTCACTTGCAGATCCACGCTCAGGCATCCAACGAAGGGCTTGTTTGTTGAGAGGAAGATAGAGAGGCTGCTTGGTCTTGTACTGCAATATCTCAACTCGTGTCTTGTCACCCTCGGTGATGATGTTCTTCCACTTCAAACTCTTCACGTCACTGATACGGAGTCCGCAGAAGCATGAAAACAGAAACGCCGCCTTGATATCCTCACGCTTGCAAGGGGTGTCAATCAGTCTCTTCACCTCGTCCACGGTTAGATACTCTCGCTTGGTGCCGCCACCTTTCAGAACATCCATGCGAAGACGCAATACGGGATTGTCGTCCATTATCTCTTCCTCAATAGCCATATTGAAGGCTGCTTTGAGGCATTTGAGATAGTTCATCACCGTGGATTTGGATGGATGGGTGTGCTTGTAGGTGATATAGTCGTTCAACAAGAACACCATGAAACCATTGCAATATTCCTTGGTCATCTCTGCGAGTGTCACGTTTGGCGAATGTTCTCTCACTGCATTCAGCACGCTGTTTACCCAGTTTCTGGCAGATTGTCTTCCTCGCTCCACTTGTGCGTCACGGAATATCTCCAACCAATCCACAAGTCGCATTTTGATTCTCGACTTATCTTTGAGCCCTGCGATGCCGTTAGTGATGCTCATGATGCGTTGTGCCTTGATGGCATACACCGCTTGCATCGTCTGCTTGTTCTGCTCCTTGGCAGCTGCATCAACCTCTGGAATGAGATAAAGGCGCAGATAGTCGTAGGTTCGGCGACCGTTGACATTGATGGATAGATAGACCGACTTGTTGCCGTTGGCAAGTTCCTTGAAGCGGATTCTCACAGGTTCCTTGGTCTTGGAATTTCTTTTGCGCTCAGTCTCGGCAACGGCAATCTCTGTTTTCACTTTCTTGGTGGCAAGATACTCCTTGTATTTGTCCACGTTGGCATCGGGATCTTCTCCATGCGGCTTGTAGCCTCTCCTGCCGACACGCTTCTCAAAGGTTCCGTCCTTCAATGCCTTCATGCGTTCTTTGGCCTTTTTCTCAGCTTCTTTCCAGATTTCCTTGTGTTTCTCCTCGCTGTCATCCTTACGAAGGTAAAGACCGACCGACTCATAGGCACGTTGCCCCTTACCATAATATATATCAAGGAAGAGAGAACGGTCTCCGTTGCGCATCTTGCGACTACGGACTATCACAGAACTGGTGTATTCCTCAACTTTCTCCACTTGGTTCAGCTCGTCAGAAGGATCCGTGAAAGTCTCTCCATTGACAACCTCTCGCATCTTGCGTTCTTTCAGACGCTCTGCCGTTTCCATGACCAAGGCATTATTCTGCTTGTCAGCCTCGGTAATCTCTGGATTGATATAGAGCTTCAGAAACTCGTACTTACGCTCACCATTATAATATATGTCGAAGTAGAGCGACTTGCTGCCGTTGGCAAGGTTCTTGAAACGAAGAGTGACAGCTTCACGCTTGTTGGGTCTGCCTCTATGTTTTTTGATTGTTCCGTCTATGGCTCTGTCCTCACCGTCATCGTCAATAAACTTCCATTGGTGTCCTTCTCTGCCCGAAACAGCTCCGACAACTTCGTTTGCCTCACTTTCCTTTTCCTTGGCACCTTTGCCGTTTTTAGCACTGCCGACTTTTTCCTTCTTGCTTAATCGTGCAGTCTTCTTGCTTGTAGTTGTTGTAGAAGCAGGATGCTCCAAGGAAGCCTTCACTGTTTCCAACTTTCCAGACAGGATTTCTTGCACTCGTTGGTTCTTGATAGCTTCTGCCTTCTGCAAGGTCTCGGCATTGACAGCCTTAGCCTTGTCATCGTCCTCAGGAAGCAGATAAAGCTTCAAGAACTCATACGACCTCTTTCCACTTTTGTAAGTGTCGAGATAAATCGACTTTGTGCCATTCGCCAAATCCTTGTAGCGTATGCGCACAGGTTCATTGTTACTTCTCATGTTACTTTGTTATTTATTCTACTTATTGTCATTTTGCGAGATTTGTTACTCACGGTGCAAAGATACGAAAAATAATTGGATTTGTTACCCAAAACAAGAACCAATTACGAACCATTAACTATAATAAATAATGAAATTAAATAGTAGAGTAACAAACAAATAACAAAATACACATCATGCCAAACATCTGCTATATGCTGTGTATATTAGCATTTACGCACATTTTATTATCTTTTAAAATGTTGCATGAGATTTGACGTTGTATTGGCGTTGCTCGTTTCGGACGAACAGGGCAATGCGAAGGCCTTAACAAGTGGAACGAGTGACAGGACTGGCTCCACGCTTTCATGTATATATACCAATCATTTATTAATCATGTCAACATGGTAGCCGTTGGCAAAAAACGGAACGGTATGATTGACAAAACAATTATCTGTCTTAGCGCACGAGCTAATTCTGGAAAGACGACATCAATCAGAGAGTTGTTTCTCCGCCTAACAGGACATTACCCTGAAAGTAATGGTGATTTCTTGTCCATTGTACAAGATAAAAATGTTGAGCATGGTATTGGCATATCATCTGTGGGAGATTCTTGGGGAAATCGAGAACCTATAGAAAAGCTTATTAAGGCTGGTTGTGAAATTATCGTGTGCGCTTCACGCACTTCTAAAGATACCGTGAACACGGTGTATGAGTTGGCAAGTAACTACCAGTACAAAGTTGTCCAAATTTCAGCTCTGCATGGAGAGCATAATGACACTATAGAAAATTATAATCTTTATTGCTGTAAAAATGCAGAAGCCATAGAACAACTCATCAGAAATATAATACGAAACCAACTTAAAACAATAGAATTATGAATTCAAAATACAAACATTGTCCATATTGCGGAGAGGAAATACTCGCTGTGGCAAAAAAGTGCAGATACTGCGGAGAATGGCTTGACAAAACCGATATGTCTGATACTCCCCAACAGACTGAAAGCGAAGAAAAAGAAGATTATAGTGAAGAAGAGATGGATGAGAAGCCTTCCTTTATTCGAAGAACATGGAAAATTATATTGCCTGTACTAGTCATCATATTGCTCGTTGTGGGTAAGATTGGGCTAAAAGAATTTGGAAAGAACGCTGTTAAAGAAGCCGTCAAAGAGCATTCTTCAATAAGCGAGTCGGAAGATACTACTGATTCCGATGAAGCCACTTATGTCTTTCAATATATAGGTAACGACGAACATTACGATATGTATTTGACTGATGGACAAGGTAATCTGTATGAATATGATGACGAAGCATCGTACGAGGATTTTGTTTTACCAGCAATAACTTCAAGAAAATTGTATAACGAACTGAGTACTGCGGAAGATTTCAACAAATTGGCTAAGTCCATAATGGCACTTCCTGTTTCTGAAAAGCTTGTATGTGAAGGGTTGAATGTTACGGATATCGTCAATAAAGAGTATTACGATTTCAATCCTTTTCAGGTGGAACTAATAAAGAAAGGTTACGGATACCAAACTTATTATACAGCAAAGTCTGAATATGATGAAAGATACATAAGGTTTTCAAGAGGAGAAAATAATGGGGTTAAGGTGGAGGTTCAGATATACCCATTATTATAATAGTGGAAATTAACTTAATGGTAAAAGCAATGAAGAAAACAATTTTAATGATGGTGGCTGCGCTATTTGTTTTTATCGCAGTCAATGCTCAGACAAGAAAGGTTACACCTCAAATAAGGAAGTCGGGAAATCCTGCGCTGGTGATTAAGGGAAAAACTGTGCCCATAAGAAAAAGTACAAATACAAAGGTGCAACCATCAAAAAATACTGCATCAAAGAAAACTTCGTATCAAAGAGAAATGGAGGAAAGCAATTACAAATATTGGCGTGAACAATCAGATGAATACAATATAAACAAAAACATCGAAAAATATTTTTCGGAATGGTTGGAAAAGGGAGAGTTTGAAAAAACATCCGATTACGACAAGCGTCTGAACGAACGTTCTAAGACTGTATTTGATTCTATTTGTAATATGGTGATTATATCTAAAATAGAACACACTTGGCGTGATATAGAACTGGGGACTTACAATACGGAAACTGAGGAATTCCCCATATTTGTAAAAACTCCTTACAACTCTGGTCAAAGAGAAATAGGCAAAGCACAAATCAAGGTGCCAATAGAAATTGCCCAAGATTTTCGTAACAAATTTTATAGTGGAGATGGAACAGGTTTCAATTACAGCATAGGACCAGTTGTTCCACGTGCTGATTTTGTATATGTTTCAAGTACCGAACATCCAGGAGACAATGTATTGTGCCCTGCAACTGTATGTTATTTTCACGATTATTATTGGAATGACACTATAAATATAAAACTTACTTACGACGAAAAAACGAAACCTGTCAAGGTGGTATTTGACGAGTTAGGCATTACAGATAAATATCTCAATGGACATGTCTTCACTTTTGATGGGTATGATGAAAACATTTATGAAAAGGAAATGGTGGATAAGATGCCATCACCTTATGGCTATGAATCTATAGAAAAATGGATTGAACAAGATTCCCAATGCCAGGAAGCAATAAAAGACGAAGAATATAGGGTGTTAGTGCGATTTGTTATTGACAAAAACGGACGCATGAATATGCTTTATAGCGACGCTGGAGAATTCAATCGTAATATATTATACGAAAGATTTGAGTCCATAAAGAAATGGTCGCCTGGCATTTTAAATGGGAAAAGAGTAAATACAAGAGTAAGATTATATATCAATTATAAAAGTGAAAGTAAGAAGAAAAATGTGATCAAGGAGGAACAGAATGAAAGTGAGAGCAATAAGATATTTAATGGTGACGATGTTGACCAACAGCCTTCTTTCCCTGGTGGCACCAATGCATTAAATACATTTATCGTATCTAATCTCAAATATCCTGTATTTGCACAAGAAAAAGGCATTCAAGGAAGGGTTGTTGTAAAGTTTATCGTGGAAAAAGACGGCAGTATAAGTAACGTTGAGGTAGACCGATCTGTTAATCCGGGTTTGGACAATGAGGCAATGCGAGTAGTCAAAGCCATGCCGAAATGGATTCCTGGACAAATAAATGGAAAAGCCGTAAAAGTGGAATGTAGCCATCCTTTCGTATTCCGGTTGCAATAAGACACAAAGAAAATATGATGTGTCCGCTCCAGCCATTCTCCTTCATTATATGAGAGAATGGCTGGTTCTCGTTATCGACCTAACCCTTTGTCCTTTCTTGGTTTTACCATCCGAGTTGCTTGTTGCAAGTATCTTCTTATCCATTCTATTTCATCTTCATCCTTATCACGCCCCAATTTTTGGTGTCGCAACCACCCCCCACCTTGGCTTTCGGCAAAGTTAGTAGCTTCGTTGATGTATCCGATATACAAGTACATTGCATAATAGATAATTTTATCGCCATGATTGATAAAATCCATTGCAAAGCTACCGTCAAATAGGCTGCTGTCGTGAATGCTCGTCATACGTGGATAGATGTCTGCTATCTCTGCCAACGCCTTCATGCCAGCCTGTGCCCAAATTTTATTGATCATCTGTTGCTGGTATGAAACAGCTGTTTTTTCAAAATCGGCTTTAATCTCCCTGTTTCTTGCTTCGATGTGGGAGGTATTCTTCTGCAACTCATCAATTTGCAATTTAGCCTGTTCAAGTTTCATCTTCTTGTCGTTCAATTTGTCACGAACATCCCAGAGTTCCTTTCTGGTGGCGGTAATCTTTGCCTTTATCTCAACAGCATCACCAAGATGATTCTTCATGTAATCTTCAAGTTCGGCTATGGTCGCTTGCTTATCTGCTTCCGCTTTCTCCAGATTGCTCACCATAGTCCGCAGAGCCTTGATTCTTGTCTCTGCTTTTGTGATGCTACGATTAAGACCTGAAAGAAGCGTCTTCTTCATGCCTACTTCATTTGACAAAGTGCGGCATTCATCAGCCAACTCCCTGCGATAAGACGCCTTTTCCTTTATGGCGTGATTCATATAGAATCAACTGCATATATATAGAAATGTATGGAACCACAAAGGTTTTTCCTGAAAATCCCTCATTGAGGGAGGAAAAACGTCAGATTTATCCCTCAATGAGGGATGTTTTTCACGAAATTCCTCCCTCATTGAGGGATTTTTCGTGTAGAAACAATGCCATGCGAATTATTTGTTGTAATTTTGCACCCGAAAACGAAGAAATATAAAGAATAAGAAAAAAGAATAAATGGTACTGAATTATATTTGGATAGCATTTTTCGTGATTGCGTTCATCTTCGCACTCATCGGATTGGCAA
>ERZ1024465.62-NODE-62-length-8438-cov-7.279733_pt1 | contig 8438 bp, 6 predicted proteins | sample MGYA00520804_ERZ1024465 | MGnify/ENA primary metagenome ERZ1024465 (study PRJEB33242, sample SAMEA3444305) | Homo sapiens | biome: Host associated; feature: Gastrointestinal tract; material: Stool | place: Uganda | collected 2011-01-01 ...
AACCGTAGATGATGACGTGCTTGATGATTTGGAGGAGGTGCTCATCACATCCGATGTAGGTGTGGAGACTACCGTGAAGATCATCCGTCGTATCGAAGAGCGCGTGGCAAGAGATAAGTATGTTTCTACCTCAGAACTCAACAGAATCCTGAGAGAAGAGATTGCAAGCCTCCTAGAGGAAAATCATACCGATGACAATGAAAACTGGGATTTGCCTTCCGATCATAAGCCATACGTGATTCTGGTAGTGGGTGTGAACGGTGTGGGCAAGACTACCACCATAGGAAAGCTCGCCTATCAGTTTAAGAAGGCTGGCAAGAAGGTGTATCTCGGTGCTGCCGATACCTTCCGTGCCGCTGCCGTGGAACAGATCTGCATTTGGGGCGAGCGAGTAGGGGTGCCAGTGGTGAAGCAGCAGATGGGTTCTGACCCTGCCAGCGTGGCCTTCGATACCCTGCAGAGCGCCAAGGCGAACGGTGCCGACGTGGTGCTGATTGATACTGCCGGACGCCTTCATAATAAGGTGAACCTGATGAATGAGTTGAAGAAGATCAAGGAGGTGATGAAGAAGGTGATGCCTGAGGCTCCGGATGAGGTGATGCTCGTTCTGGATGGAAGTACCGGACAGAACGCTTTTGAGCAGGCTAAGCAGTTTGCTGCCGTTACCAATATCTCTTCGCTCGCCATCACCAAGCTCGATGGTACGGCTAAGGGGGGCGTGGTAATCGGTATCTCCGACCAGCTCAAGGTGCCAGTGAAGTATATCGGACTGGGCGAGGGCATGGAGGATCTCCAGCTCTTCAATAAATCTGAATTTGTTGACTCCCTCTTTAAACACTAGAATACAAGCACTTAGAGGCTTTTGAGAAAAGAATTGGATGAAGTTAGAGTGAAGAACTGACGAGAAAAGAATTAGATTAAGATTATTATAGGATAAGAATGAAGAAAAATCAGATAGATATAGTAACCATGGGTTGCTCCAAGAATCTGGTGGATAGTGAGACCTTGATGAAGCTTTTCGAGGACAATGGCTACCACTGCGTTCACGACCCGAAACGCCCACAGGGTGAAATTGCCGTTATCAATACTTGCGGCTTTATCGAGGATGCCAAGCAGGAGAGCATCGATACTATCCTGGAGTTCATCCAGGCTAAGGAAGAAGGACGACTCCGAAAACTCTATGTGATGGGTTGTCTTTCACAGCGCTACCAGAAGGAACTGGAGGCAGAGATGCCCGAGGTGGATAAGTTTTATGGTAAGTTTAATTATAAGGAGTTGCTCAAGGAACTGGGCAAGGCTGATGTGCCTGCTTGTAGTGGAACCCGCCATCTCACTACTCCTCATCATTATGCCTATATCAAGATTTCTGAAGGTTGCAACCGCCGCTGTGCGTATTGCGCCATTCCTATCATCACCGGCAAGCACGTTTCCCGTCCGATGGATGAAATCCTCGACGAGGTGCGCCAACTGGTAGCCGATGGTGTGAAGGAATTCCAGATCATCGCCCAGGAGCTCACCTACTACGGTGTGGACCTGGACGGCAAGCATCACATCACCGAACTCATCAGCCGCATGGCGGATATTCCGGGTGTGAAGTGGATCCGTCTGCACTATGCTTATCCTAACCAGTTCCCGCTCGATTTGCTCGATGTGATGCGCGAGAAGCCAAACGTATGTAAGTATCTTGACATCGCCCTGCAGCATATCAGCGACAATATGCTCAACAGAATGCATCGCCACGTGAGCAAGCAGGAAACCATTGAACTGCTCAAGACCATCCGTGAGCGTGTGCCGGGCATTCATATCCGTACCACTCTGATGGTGGGTTTCCCTGGCGAGACTCAGGAAGACTTTCATGAATTGCTCGAATTCGTTCGTACTCAGCGCTTTGAGCGTATGGGCGCCTTCGCTTATTCTGAGGAGGAGGGTACCTACAGTGCCAATAACTACGAGGATGATGTTCCTGCCGAGGTGAAGCAGCGCCGTCTTGACGAACTGATGATTCTGCAGCAGGAAATCAGCGCAGAGGTAGAGGCTGAGAAAGTGGGCAAGATACTGAAGGTGATTATCGACCGCAAGGAGGGTGATTACTATATCGGAAGAACCGAATTCTGCTCGCCAGAGGTGGATCCTGAGGTGCTGATCAAGGCAGGAGAGAAGCGTCTGCGCGTGGGGTGCTTCTACAATGTGAAGATTACCCAGAGCGAGGAGTTCGATCTCTACGGCGAAGTGGTAAAGTGATAGGAGAAGTAAGGTAATATCAGGAATGATATTGGATATTGAAACATCAGACTGAATAACAATTTGACATCAGAATGAATAACAAGGAGTATATTGCAGAACTTGCTCAGCAGACTGGCTATTCACAGGACGACACCCAGAAGATGGTGCGCAAGGTGATAGATGCTATGATTGCTGAATTTGAGGATGGTGAGGCTGTCTCTATCCCCAACTTTGGTACATTTGAGGTAAAGAAGCGCTTGGAGCGTGTGGTTGTTAACCCTACTACCAAGAAGCGCCAGCTTGTTCCGCCTAAGCTCGTGCTCGGCTTTCGCCCTGTGGCCAGTGTCAAGGAAAAACTGAAGAATGGAGGTGAAGACTATGAGTAAGATTAGTTTAAGCGACTTGGCGCAGCGCCTGGCAGAGAAGTCGGGAATCAGTCTGCAGGATGCCGAACTGTTTATCAGAAAGATGTTTGATGTTGCCAACGAGGGGCTTCAGTCTGATAAGCTCGTGAAGATGAAGTGGCTGGGTACTTTCAAGGTAATGGCGGTGAAGGATCGTGAAAGCGTGGACGTGAACACGGGCGAGCGTATCATCATCGAGGGCCGTGACAAGATTTCCTTCACGCCCGATAATATTCTGAAGGAGATTGTGAATAAGCCTTTCGCCCAGTTTGAGACCGTCGTGGTGAATGATGGTGTGGATTTCGATGAAATCGACAGAAAATTTGAAAATGCTGAAGAGGATGGTCCTGTATCCGATTCTACGTTAGAGAGTGTTCCTGATTCAGAAAATTCTTCCGTGGAATCTTTTGTTGAACAGGATTCTCCTGCAACAAGTGGTGTGATAGATTTTTTGGATGAAGAAAACGATGCTCCTGTTAGCGATGAAATGATTGTGATAGGAGAGAAGAGATTGTCTCAGGAAAATGTTGCTGAACCGGAAGAAACGAATCCGGAAGAAAAGAAACCAGAAGAATCAGAACCTGCAGCGACAGAACCTGCTGTATTTAAACCTGCAGTATCTGAACCGGTAGAATCTGAATCTGCAACTTCTGAATTGGAAACAAAGGAATCTGAAGTTCCAGCTCAGAATGAAGTTGAGTCTGTTGTTTCTGATGAAGAAAATGAATCGACATTAACAGAGGAAACTCCTATTGTAGAGAAAGTTCCTTCTGATGAAGAAAACTCCATTACTGAAATTCCTATTGTAGAGGAAGCTCCTTTTGAAGAGAAAACTTCTTCAGATGAGGTAACCGATAAGCGTCATGTTGTTTTGCCTCGTTCTCTAGTTGTTGCTGCGAGCGTAGTATTCCTGGCTATGATAGTAGGCTTTGGTTGGTTTGCTTTTAATTATGGCAAGCTGGCTGCCCAGCGTGATCATCTCGCTCTGCAGTTGGATAATTACCAGCAGATTGCGACAGAGAAGAAGGCGCCAGCCAAGTCTGCTTCAACGCAGGAAGAAATACTTCGCAAAAAGGCTATCGAGGATAGTGTAAGAATGGCACAGGCAAGTGAAGCTGTCAAGAAAGTCGAAAATGCCGAGCAGAATATGGATGCGACGGCTGATAAGCAATCAATTGATGTAAAATCGGCTGAGGCTAAAAAGCATGCAGAAGCTAAGAAGACAGAAGAAGCCAGAAAACAGGCAGAAAAGCATGCTGTCCAGGCAAGCAGCAAATACGACCAGGATGCTCGTGTTCGAACCGGAGCCTATCGTATTATTGGTGTTTCCGAGGTAGTTACGGCAAGAGAAGGACAAACCATCAAGTCGCTCAGCCAAAAGTACTTAGGTCCAGGAATGGAATGTTACGTAGAAGCTCTGAATGGTAATTCCCTGTTGAAGCCAGGTCAGAAAGTCAAGATTCCGAAGTTGGAATTGAAGAAAAAGAAATAATTTTAAAGAAATTATTTGAAAATACAAAAGAGGGTGTGTCATAAGTCCATGACGCACCCTCTTTTTCGTTTCTTCATCCGATGAATAATGGAGCATCCTCTTACGTAAAAAAACTTTTGAGATTTTATTTCTTCTCCAATTCCTGAAGGCTTTCCATTTTCTTTGTTTCCAGGAACTCGTAGATTCCACAGAGATGCTCGCGGACGCGACCATGGCCGAATTCGTACACCTTGCTGACCAGACCATCCAGGAAGTCACGGTCGTGACTCACTACAATCAGCGTGCCGTCGAAATCCAGCAGCGCCTGTTTCAGTACATCCTTCGTCTTGAGATCCAGGTGGTTGGTAGGCTCATCGAGAATCAGCAGATTCACCGGCTCCAGCAGCAGCTTCAGGATAGCCAGACGGGTTCTTTCTCCACCCGACAAAACCTTTACCTTCTTGGTAGAATCCTCGCCACCAAACATGAATGCACCCAGCAAATCGCGAATCTTATTTCTGATTTCGCCCTTGGCAACATCATCTATCGTCTGGAAAACCGTAAGCTCGCCATCGAGCAGAGAAGCCTGATTCTGAGCAAAATAGCCAATCTGAACATTGTGTCCTAATTCCAGCTTACCCTCGTTTTGAAGCTGCCCCATAATGCACTTCACGAGCGTAGATTTACCCTCACCGTTTCTTCCCACGAAGGCAATCTTGTCGCCACGCTCCACGGTAAGATTCACGCCGCTGAAAATCTTCTTGTCATCAAACGACATCGCCACATCGCTCATCTGAACCGGATAGGCTCCGCTTCTCGGACTTGGCGGGAACTTCAGTCTCAGTCGGCTGGTATCCTCCTCATCCACCTCGATGAGTTCCAGTTTTTCGAGCATCTTCACACGGCTCTGCACCTGGAAGGTCTTGGAGTATGTGCCCTTGAATCGCTCGATGAAATCCTTGGTCTCGGCTATCATCTTCTGCTGTTCCTCATATTTCTTCATCTGCTGCTCGCGGCGCTCCTTGCGCAGTTCCAGATACTGGCTGTAGGTAGCCTCGTAGTCGTAGATTCTGCCCATGGTAACCTCGATGGTTCTTGTTGTAATGTCGTCTACGAATTTTCGGTCGTGACTGATCACTACCACCGCTTTCGAACTGTTGATGATGAAGTCTTCGAGCCATCCGATAGATTCGATGTCGAGGTGGTTGGTAGGCTCATCCAGGAGCAGCACGTCAGGCGATTTCAGCAGCAGTTTGGCAAGCTCGATACGCATGCGCCAACCTCCCGAAAACTCACTGGTAGGGCGGTTGAAGTCAGAGCGTTCGAAGCCCAGACCGAGTAGAGTCTTCTCTACATCCTCCTCGAAGTGGGTCATGTCGATTGCATAGAATTTCTCAGACAATGAAGATACCTTTTCGATGAGCTGCATATAGTCGTCGCTGTCATAATCCGTGCGGGTAGTGAGCTCGTTGTTGATGCGGTCAATCTCCGCCTGCATCTCGTGGAGATGGGCGAACGCCTGGCAGGTTTCCTCGAACACGGTTCTTCCGTCTTCGGTCATCAGATGCTGAGGCAGATAGGCGATGACGCAGTCTTTTGGAGCGGAAACGGAGCCACGTGTGGCTGTTCTTACGCCTGCGATGATCTTGAGCAGGGTACTTTTTCCTGCGCCATTTTTGCCCATCAGGGCTATACGGTCCTTCTCGTTAATCTGAAAGGAAATGTCTTTGAATAGGGTGGTGCCGCCGAATTCTACGGTCAATCCATCAACTGTAATCATATCTGTTTCTTATTCTATATGTATTATAAATTCTTGTTCTTTTTATATTGCAAATCGCTTGAATAACCAAATGCCACACGGCGATGCTCCCTGATGGAAATTTCAGATAGGAGGGTTACCGATGTCCAGAGGGCCAGATCGCTTAGCGTGGCAGGATAGCGGATGCTTCCCGCCGAATCTGCGCTTGCGTTTTTCCTGTAGCGGGGCATATTCATCTCAATGCAGTCTTTATATGTTTCATCAGATTTTTTTTGCTTCTGCAAATTTAGATAAAATTTCTGAATTATAAGCCAGTATAATAAAAAACTTCAATGATTTCCCTCGAATTGTGCGAAATTAGCCTTGTTTTTCGAGAAATCAAGACTGTGTTTTTCACAACTACCCCTCAGATGCACTGTGCGGCTTGTGAGAACAAGATTAAGAACAACCTCCGTTTCGAGAAGGGTATCAAGACTTCAGTTCCTAACCAGACGGTTACCGTAAAGTACAATGCCGACAAGACCACTATTCCTTTCTTTTGATTCCTGGTTCAGCAGCCATCATTGGCTGATTCTCTTCAGGCAAAACATACGGCTTGCTGAAGTGGAGTGGAGAAGAATTGGTTGCCGCCTCAATCTCGCCACGCAACCGTTCTTTCAATTTCGTGTTTCTGCTGCTCACAGTCAGATTTCTTACAGCATAGGCGAGGGCTTTGGGCTGACCGATGAGCACGCAGATTTTCTTGGCTCTCGTGATTCCAGTGTAGATGAGGTTGCGCTGAAGCATCACGAAATGAGTCATCAGGATAGGGATGACCACGATGGGATATTCTGAACCCTGACTCTTGTGGATGGTGGTGGCGTAGGCCAATGTCAACTCATCCAGCTCCGCTGCCTCGTATTCAGCTGAATGATCCTCGAAACTCACGGAGATGGTGCGGTCTTCCATATTCACCTTCTCTATGGTTCCGATGTCGCCATTGAATACATTCTTGTCGTAATTATTTCTAATCTGCATTACGCGGTCGCCCAGTTTGTAGGTGGTTCCGCCACGGCTGATTCCCAGATTGGATGTGTTGAGTGCCTGCTGCAGCATCATGTTCAGATTGGCTGCACCTACCACACTTCTCTGCATCGGGGTAAGCACCTGGATGTTACTCTGCGGCTGATTGTAAGCTTTTGGCAGACGATATTTTACAAGATTCACGATTTCCGTAGCCACTTGCTCTGGATCTTCATTCTTGATAAAGAAGAAATCTGTCTGTCTGCCGTTGCTCGTGTCCGGATAATATCCCTGGTTGATGGCATGGGCACTCATCACGATTCGGCTCGATTGCGCCTGTCGGAAGATGCGGGTAAGTCGGACAACCGGAATTTCCCCAGAGTCGATGATGTCGCGCAACACGTTTCCGGCTCCCACACTCGGCAGCTGGTCTATGTCGCCCACCAGCACCAGGCGCATGTGCTCCGGAATCGCCTTCATCAGATTATACATCAGGATGATGTCTATCATCGAACACTCATCCACGATCAGCGCATCACCCTCCAGCGGGTTCTCCTCGTTGCGCTTGTATCCGTCCTGCGGATTAAACTCCAGCAGCCGGTGGATGGTCTTGGCTTCCATTGCCGTAGCCTCACTCATTCGCTTGGAAGCTCTGCCCGTAGGAGCCGCCAGCAGAATCCTCATCCCTGCCGTTTTGTAAGCAGAAATGATACCTTGCGTCGTCGTGGTCTTTCCTGTTCCAGGACCACCTGTCAGCACCATCACTTTAGAGCGTACTGCCTGCTCAATGGCGGCAATCTGCACCTCGTCGTATCTGATGCCTGAAGCTTTTTCCATTGCCTGGATGTCGGCCTGCATATTGAAGAGGGTAGGTCCCTGACCTTTCATCAACTCCAGCAGTTTCTTAGCCGTTCCACGTTCAGAATGATAGAAGGGAGGCAGATAGATGGCTTCGTTCTCACGGATGAGATTTTCTGATATGATCATTTCCGCTATGGCTTGTCTGATAGGTTCTTCATCGGCTTCGAGCAGTTTCTTTGCGGCTTCTATAAGCTGTTCTTCTACAGCATAAACGTGACCTTCGTTGGAGAGTTCGTTTAGGGTGTAGCTGATTCCGCTCTTGCATCTTCTCAGATCGTTCTTCTCATAACCCATCTTGCTGGCTATGCTGTCGGCAGTCTTGAAACCAATGCCCCAGATGTCATCGGCAAGACGGTAGGGATTCTCCTTCACGTTGTCGATGCTTTCCTTGCCATACTGCCGGTAGATCTTGGCGGCGTAAGCAGTGCTCACACCATACTGCTGCAGAAAGATCATCACGTTCTTGATGTCCTTCTGCTTCTCCCAGCTGTCTAGGATTTTCTCCACGCGTTTCTTGCCGATTCCGGCAACCTCGTAGAGTCGCTCGATGTCATCTTCTATTACCTCGATGGTTTCCGTTCCGAATCTCTCTACTATCAGATGTGCAAACTTCGGACCGATGCCTTTCACCAGTCCGCTGCCCAGGTATTTCTCAATTCCATATACGGTTTTCCAGACGATAGATGATGTTGCCAAGGGCGAAATCAGAAATAAGATT
>ERZ1024465.71-NODE-71-length-8118-cov-11.619869_pt1 | contig 8118 bp, 3 predicted proteins | sample MGYA00520804_ERZ1024465 | MGnify/ENA primary metagenome ERZ1024465 (study PRJEB33242, sample SAMEA3444305) | Homo sapiens | biome: Host associated; feature: Gastrointestinal tract; material: Stool | place: Uganda | collected 2011-01-01 ...
ATCTGCATAATACCCTTGCGGTCAGGTTCTAATCGCACCTTTATGGAATTGAAATACGGTGATAATCTGCATAATACCCTTGCGGTCAGGTTCTAATCGCACCTTTATGGAATTGAAATGGTATGCCTTGACAGATGAAAACCACATGAAGACATTGTTCTAATCGCACCTTTATGGAATGCATCATTGAATGCTGGCTCGTAGCGGTCGTATTTCTTCACCCACTGCTGCATGTTGTCACTCTTAGCTATGCGAGTTGTTCCGCCGAAGTAAGAAAAGGCATCGGATATACCACCGAAGAAGTTCTCCATGGAAACGTTGTACATAGCCTTTGCAAATCCCAAGCCGCTGTATGGCAGGATACAGACCAAGCCGACAACCTTGGTTAGCTCACCTGTCTTCGGGTCGGTAAGCCACAGGGCATCGCCGGCGAAGTCAATCTGTATTTCTTCCCCAGGAATATAGGTGTTATGGAAGCTGAGGTTGTGTGAGTACTGATACTCACGGATTGACTTCTTGAACTGGGTGTATCCATATCCGTCGGGATGCTCCTTCTTGTATGATTCGTGCAGGGCTTGAATGGTGAGGTAGTGGTTATGAGACAAGTCTGACACATATTCAGGCAACAACCCGTCCAGCACCTGACGTTGGGAGGATGGGGCTGCTGTGGGTTTGGACAACTGGAGGAAAGATTCTATTTCCCCGTCATTCATGCGGGCTATCACGCCATAGGACAAACCTAGGGAATCCGCTAAGGTCTTGTACCGGTTAAGTACACCACGTATCATGTGTAGTTGCTCGCAAATGGTGCGTTGCGGTATTTTTGCCGCTAGCATTTGAAATGAACGTTTTAGTTAGTAAGTCTAAACAGGAAGAACTTGACATCTATGCCCCCATGCCGTTGTGCCCTAAATAGCTTTATCTTCGAATGAAAAGATAAAGCAGCATTAGTGGTATCTCCTTTCACAGGATGTGGATTGTGTTGAAAATGAGAGAGTTAAGTGTGAAAGGAAAAATCTCTTTATTTTGAAATGGTAATTGATGGCTAAGCTTAAATATGGCGATGTGCCTTGCTCCGATAGGGAATAGTGAGCGTCTTGATAATGAATAGTGGGTGTCTTTGTTATGAATGTTGGGATGAAGCATAGTAACCAGAAGGATGAGGGATAGATATTGGCAGGCGAAAAGGGACGATTTATCGGCTGGATGACTAAGTCCGTCTATATGGATGACTCGGGTCATCTATATGGCTCACTCCCGTCATCTATATGGATGACCCGGGTCATCCGATACAAAGAAGCCTTTTCTATTCCTTTTGTGATAGTTGCTTTCTCCTTTAGACTAAGTTGCCTTCTCCTTATATTAATAGTCCTTTCTGCTGATTATTATTGTTGTTTCAGAGAATTCTCCTTTCACACTTAAGTGTCTGACTATGAGCAAACTCTGTTGGTTGTGAAAGGAGAATGAAATTTGAATTGTTGTTTTTGAGAAGCTATTTCTGAAGGTGGCTTTATGTTGATCTAGTTTTATATCCGTTGTTTGGAAGGTTATGTGGCGGTAATTTTATTTCTTTATCACCTTCAGAACCTGGTTGGCAAGGCTTCTCATTCCCTTGATAGTTGGATGACCGTTCTTCTTGTCTATGTCATGAAGGGCGATGACCGGAACCTGATAGGTCTTGCAGATCTTTTTTACTGACTCGTTGATCTCATCCTTCAGTTCTGAGTTCAGAATGAAGTAGATATCTACATTCGGATGGCGCTGACGGAGATCGGAAAGCAACTTCGCCAGGGCAGGACGGAAACAGTAGAGGTCGGCACGCTTCCAGTTGCTGTACTGGTAATTGCCGATAGGGGCATTTGCCCAACTGTCGTTCGTTCCGCCGCAAATCAAGATGATGTCCGGATTGCCCAGCAGGGTAGTGCGGTTGATGAATGAACGGTCGCTGTAATCCTCATCGCGGTAGCCGGTGTTGCAGATGGTGGAACCGGAATAGGAATTGATGTTGCCCATCTTGTAACCACCTTCCTTGATAACCTGCCACCACCAGGTTTGCTCCACCTTGTTGACATCGGTTGCTTTTTGAACCGCAGTGGTGTACCAGGTGGCATATCCCTTTGGGATGAAACCCTCGAAAGTTGAATACGAGTCGCCGAGCACGGCAACGGTCTGCTTCACCTGTGCCAGCAGAGGCATCAGGGCGAACATAAAGAGGCAGACGATAACTGATAATCTTTTCATGACGTTTTTTATATAGTTTGATTTTTTAATGTGATCCTCTTTTGGTATAGGGTTTGAAACCCGATTGCAAAGATACGATATTATTTGTGGATATACAAATGTTTGGGGCTAAAAATTTATACGAAATCTATTTGGATGCCTATAGAAAGATTTTTTTTGTTTTAATAAATATTAAAAAATGTGATAGAATGCGAGAAATTGGTTAACTTTGTATTCATAAACCAATTGTAAACCATTAGTGGTAGAAATAAGATGAAAGAAAAATTACTAACTATTATACTGTTCTTGTTGCTTACGATTCCTGTTGGCATAGCAAATGATATTGTTATACCCAACAACTCTTTGCCGTACAACATCTTCAAAACCGTAGAACTGCCTTATGCGTCACATTCTACAACTTCGGTATTTCAAGATAAAAAAGGGATGATATGGATTGGAACTTATCATGGTGTCTGCAGATATGATGGTTATAAAACTACCTTGTATATGGCAGAGCAATCTATTATGAGTATTGCCCAGGCAGACGATCAGCGACTGATAGTGGGTACTTTGGGAGGACTTTGTTATCTGAATGCAACAAATGGTAAGTCGGAACAGGTATTGAAGCCTTTGAATCGGATAAAATCTGTGAGAACGATGCTTGTTTCGGGAGATGACCTTTGGATAGGCACCAATACAGAAGGTTTGTGGAGATATAATCTTAAAAACCGCAAACTACAGCAAATTGCAACATCTAGAATCAAACTTACCAGTATCTATACTTTATGTCCTGTGGGTAAAACAATGTATGTGGGTTCTCTTGAGGGGCTTTTTGCAGTGAATACGGCACATAACCATATTCGTAGAATCCCTTTGCCAACTAGTGATAACTTTGTAAATTCTTTATTATGGTATCCGCAAGATCAAAGCCTCCTCGTCGGAATGGAAGGAAAAATGTGTGTATATCATCCAATGCAAGATAAGATGGAAATAAGTGAAATCTTATCCGGGTGTGTTTTCAAGTCGCTGGCCTTGGACAGAAACGATAATCTGATTGCGGGTACAGATGCTGGACTTTACATCTATAATATGACAACTCATCAGCAGCATTCGTTGGTATATAATGCCTTCCATCAATCCATCTGTAATAATATCATTTGGAATATTACCATTGATAGAGATGACAATGTGTGGCTTGCCACCGATGATGGAATCACAATAATGGAGTATCCTACTTGGTACACCTATCATAATATATATGAGTTTACTCATAATGAATATGGAAACAACTTTACCAGTATATTGGGAGATAGTCATAACAATCTTTGGCTAGGTGGAGAAAATGGACTTCTTAAACTTTCTTTGCCTCCCAATCAGGTAGCGGCTACCTGCTATACCGCTTCCGACCAATATCATCATCTACATCACAACAGAATCCGCCAAATATATGAAGATTCTGACCATGATATATGGATAGCTTCTGATGCCAGTATTGCCAGATACAATCAGGTTACCCAGCAATTTGATTATTATAACATCATTAATCGTCATGGCGAGACTGCGAAATGGGCATACGCTATTTACGAAGATACCAAAGGTCAATTCTGGGTGGGTACTTATTCGGGCGGCTTATTTGTTATCAATAAGAAGAAACTGATCAACAGTGCCAATCGCACTTATATAGATAAGGAGCAAACCCCCAAAATGGAAAAACTGAAAGGGGATAATAATATTCGTCAGATTCTACCTGGCGATAAGGGAGAGATATGGCTATGTGCCAATAATCATATTATACGGAAGAATCTTCTTACGGGCGAAGAACAACACTTAAATGTTCAATATCAGATTGTTGCATTCTGCAATCATGCCTTGTGGCTGTCGTCACAGGAAGGAAAAATCATGAAGTATGATCAGCGTACCAATCGATTGAAGACTTTTAATGCTAGTATTTCTGATGGTCCTATCTCTGCATTTGTTAAGGAAAACCAGAATCTGTGGTTTGCTTGCTCCGATGGTATCTTCATTATCAACACTCAGAACGATGAGATATCATTCTATGATAAGCCTAATAATCTGTGTCTGTCTGGTATGTATTTGCCTCATTCTCATCATATAGTATGGGGAGGAGAAAATGGCATTTCTACCTATCAGATAAAAACGAAAAAAGAAAGTGACAGGGTGTATATTACCAGTGTCTCCAGTAGCAGCAATCAAGAATGTATCCTATTTCCTTCTCAAACAGAGAAAATTCGGTTGAAATCCAGAGAATATATTACTTTCGAGCTATCTACCTTGCATTATATGCCACATCAGGCTGTTACCTTTTATTATAAGTTTGGTGATAACAATATCTGGCAATCGATTAAAAAAGGAAGTAACGACTTGTCGTTTGCCCATATTTCAAGTGGAACTTATCAATTAAGTCTCTGTTCAACCAATCCGGCAATTGACAAACATGCCAAGATTAGTACTTATTATATTATAGTGCCGAGTCCCTGGTATGCCTGTACCGTTGCCATCTTGATATATGTATTGATTGCAATCGGTATCCTTGTCTTTACCATCATTTGGTATAAGAGACGTAACCAAGCCATCATGGAACAGCATGAAAAAGATCGGTCGATGGAGTTGTTGAGACAGAAAAATGAGTTCTTCATCAATATGTCGCATGAGCTGAAGACGCCACTCAGCCTGATCATCGCCCCATTGGGTACGCTTATCAGGGCTACCCAGCAGAATACTGCCTTGAAGAAATCGCTGACCGGCATCCAGAAGAATGCCTTGCAGCTCAATATGCTTATTCATAAGGTGCTGGAGTTCAAAAATGCTGATTTCAAGGATGATAATTCTATGATTCGCTCGCATATAGATATGAATTCTCTGGTACGCAACTGCCTGGAGTCGTTTGCTTCTATCGCAGTGGAAAGAAACATCCAGCTCAATTTCCATTCTGCCAATCAGAAGATATGGATGAATATGGACACATTGAAAATACAGTCGGCAATAACCAATCTCATTTCCAATGCCATCAGGTTTGTTAAAAACAATACCGGGATTATTGATGTGACAGTCCGGCAGGAAGAAAATCAGGTATTGATTGGCATAGAGGATAATGGAAGAGGTATTTCAGAGAAAGATGCCAAGATGATTTTCGTCCGATTCTATCAGGGTGATAATCAGAGTCCGAATAATGAAGGCAGTGGTATCGGCTTGTCTCTTGTAAAGAAATACATAGAGATGCATGGAGGCAAGGTAGAATTGACTTCCGGTAAAACCACCCTCTTTACCATCTCGTTGCCACTTGATGGAGAGAATGCCATCACAAATGAGCCTGTTGATGAAGAAAGGGATCTTGATCCTGATAAATATACCATCATCATTGTAGATGACAATAGAGAGATAGTATCTGTTTTAAGAGATGCTCTCTCGGAACAGTATAACTGTATTGCGGCCTTTGACGGAAAGGATGGTTTGGAGAAAATAGCGAAATACCATCCTAGTCTGATTATTGCAGACCAGATGATGCCTGTGATGAATGGATTCCAGTTGGTAAGAGCCTTGAAACATCAACAAGCCACAGCCAATATTCCAATCCTGATGCTCACTGCCAAGGATGATCAGAATACAGAGCTGCAAAGTATCAAGCTTGGTGTGGATATCTTCCTTACCAAGCCATTCAGTCTGGATAAGATTCTCTTGCAGGTGTCCCGCCTGATAGATAAGAAAATGGCATTGGAAAAAGATGCGAAGATTGCTGCCATTGCTTCACCGCAGTTTGAGATAACAACGCCCCCCGAAAACTATGATGTGAAGTTTATGGAAAGGGTTACCTCAATTATAGAAAAAAATATGGAGGACGAAAGTTTTAATGTTGCTTCGCTTGCCGATAAGGTTGGTTATAATCCTAAGATGCTCTATCGTAAGATCAAGCAGATTACTGGTATGACCCCAATTGCTTACATCAAGAAGATAAGGATGAAGAAGGCTGCATTCCTTCTCAGAAATTCTCAATACACGATTACTGAGATCATGTATATGGTAGGATATAGTAATATGTCGTATTTCATTAAGTGTTTTCAGGCAGAATTCGATTTGACACCTAAATTGTACTTGGAAAAGTAAAATCACTTAAACTTCTTATTTTTAGCTAGTTACCGCATTTTAGACATTGGGCTGTCTAAAATGCGGTATTTTATTGTCCATTTTGGTTAGGCACTTTTCCGCCGAATCGCTTAACTTTGCGGTCATCAAATCTTAATTTATAAAAACTTAATAAATTTAAAAGACAATGAAAAAGAAGACCGTTCTAATGACGTGCCTTACGATGACTCTTCTGAGCCAAACTATGGTATGCAAAGCTGCAGCTTCACCTTTATTGAAGGTTCAGACTGCTCAACAAGACTCCAAGACTTTTCCTAAAGTTTCTGGTAAAATCTTCGACAATAATGGTGAACCGATTATTGGTGCCAGTGTCATTGTTAAAGGTACATCCAATGGATCTGTAACAGATATGGATGGTAATTATGTTGTTACCAATGTACCTCAAGGGGCTACTTTGGTGATTTCATATGTTGGTTATAAGGGAAAGGAAGTGGTAGCCAGTAGCACTTCCCTTAAGGATGTTGTATTGCTTGAAGACAGCAAGACCCTCAATGAACTTGTAGTTATCGGATATGGTACTCAGAGAAAAGCTGATCTTACTGGTTCGGTAGCTAATGTAGATGCTACGAAATTAAATACGCAAAGTAACTCAACAATAGGACAAGCTCTTCAAGGTAAGATAGCAGGTGTTGACATCGTTTCACAAGGTGGACAGCCTGGTTCAGGATCTCGTATAATGGTCAGAGGTATTGGTACTCTTAACAATGCCTCTCCATTATACATTGTTGATGGTATGTATATGTCGAGTATCGATCATATCAATCCTTCCGACATCCAAAGCATCGATGTACTGAAGGATGCTTCTTCTGCAGCCATCTATGGTTCTCGAGCAGCCAATGGTGTCGTTATCATTACTACTAAGAGTGGTAGCAATACCGAGGGTGTGCCAACCATAAACGTAACAGCCAATGTTGGTGTTAATACTCCTGCCAAGTATTTGGATCTTTTGAATGCATCTGATTGGGCTGCGGTTACCACCGAGTCTAGAGCTGCATCTGGTTTAAAGCCGCTGGATATGGCGCTCGATCTGGCTTCTAAAGAGGATAATGACTGGCAGGATATTATGTTCAATCCTGCTTTGATGCAGAATTATAATCTTTCTGTTCAGGGTGGTGGAAAATATACTACCTATTATAATAGCTTTGGCTATACCAATCAGGACGGTGTTTTGAAGGGTACCAATTTCCAGCGTTATACCATGCAGAGCAAGGTGGATTACAAGAAGGGAATTGTAAACCTGGGTACCAATATCATCTTGGAGTATGATAAGGATAAACCTCTGTTCAGTGAAATTCGTGGAGGTATGGTGGGACATACCTTGCAGTCTGTTCCTACTTTGTCCAGATATGATAGTAGCCGTGTTGGTGGATATGGTGGATTGTATGGTGACGTGGTTAATCTCCGTAACCCATTGGGTACCTGTGATGATAACGTCCTGGGCCGCAAGAGTGACAATGCAAAAGTCTATGCCAACGTTTATTTCTCTATAGAGCCGATCAAGGGATTGAAGTATAAGATGAATTTTACTCCTGATTTCCAGTTCTATCGTTATAATGAGAAAAAGGGTCTTTACGATTTTGGATTGGATAAGAATGGCATTACTCAGAATACAGAACGCCAGTCTCGTACAAGAAATCTCCTCATGGAACATCTTCTTACTTTTGATAAGCAATTTGGTGCCCACAAGATTTCTTTGTTGGCTGGTTATTCTTATCAGGATACAAAGTATCGATATTT
>ERZ1024465.76-NODE-76-length-7918-cov-5.566705_pt1 | contig 7918 bp, 4 predicted proteins | sample MGYA00520804_ERZ1024465 | MGnify/ENA primary metagenome ERZ1024465 (study PRJEB33242, sample SAMEA3444305) | Homo sapiens | biome: Host associated; feature: Gastrointestinal tract; material: Stool | place: Uganda | collected 2011-01-01 ...
CATACGAGATCTGATCGTGACTGGAGTTCAGACGTGTGCTCTTCCGATCTCACAGGAAAAGTGGTGGATAATGTTCTGGATCTTCAGATTCGAACTTCCGCACTTCGGGCAGCACTCCGTGTATAGCAGGTGACTGTGGTTGCACTTTGGGCAGAGATGCTCCTTGATGAGGTATTTGTGCTTGCGCAGTGCGCCATATTCCTCTAGCGTATCCATGTAGGCGAACATCTCGGCAAGATAAAACTGGCCCATGCTGTGGTAGTGCTCGAAGATAGGATTGATGTATCCCAATGACGATTTCTCCAGAAGCACGTGAGACAGAATTCTCTGGTCTCTGGAGAGATGAAACCTCAGAATGTTGGTGAAGAGCTCGTTGGGCTGAGTTGGGCGTGCCACCTCCTGCTTGATGCCATATTTCTCCTTGGCAGCCTTGATCTTGTCAATGATCTCATATACTTTCTCATTGCTCATATCGCTGACAAAGGCATCGATGAGGAATTCGATGATCTGCCCCTTGCCCGATACCGCCGTGTTGACGAATATCGGCTTGTAGCTGCATTTGTACGATAGGATAGGGCTGGCTCCAAACAGGATGGCCTGGAACGTTCGCTCACTCTTCGTATTGATATATATGCAATCGAAGTAGTCGGACTGGATATCTGGTGTTGAGTCTATATCAACATAGCTGTCGATGGTGAGCACCATGTCTCCACGTTTGTTTCTTTTAAGTCCAATCATTTCTTCTGGTTCTTTATTTTGGTTTGTCGGTCGAAATCAGCTTCGAACTTCTTACGACATTTTGATTCTTATCCACTGGGATGGTGTACATCGGCAGTGGTTTAGGATCGAGCATAGCGCTGATCTTGTTGATTCTCACTCTCACTGGCAGCTTGTTGCTCATCACCCATGCCGGAACTCTCTGGTTAGGGTTCAGGGTGAATACGGCAACCACTGCATTGGCATCATGCGAAAAGTTACTCTGCAGATGTTTCGGGATTTCCTCTACTCTCAGACCCACCATCTGCAGCTTGGCTTTCAGCTCCAGATCCTTGTTGATGATGATGTCTGCATAGTCAGGACTCTCCATATACTTCACCTTGTCGTTGGGTACGTAGGTGATTACTCCCAGATGGCATGCAGCGTAGTCGGTATGCTGGATAGTCATGACTTCCTGGCTCTTGAATACCAGCGTCCTGTCGCTTACATTGATCTTGGTGATATAGGCATCGGCTGGAGCGCAGCAGTAGTGTATCAGTCCCTGGCTGTAGATGCTCGTGTTGCTGGAGTAGGGCATATCCGCATTGTTGGTGGCTGCACCTCTTCTAGCCATGAAGTTGTAGGTGGTGTTCTTTGCCTTGGCGTAGATTTCCACCTTGTTTGCCTGCTTTCTGAGTTCTTCTTCCACTTCGGCAATCTCTGCATCCAGGGCATTGCGCTTGGTGTTGTCGGTGAGTCCGTAATAGATATCCGAACTCTCTGAAGCCTTCTGCTTTTTCAGTTCTGCCAGACGGGTACGGAGCACCGGAATTTCTTCCTTTGCCAGCTGTGCCTGTACCTCCATATCGTGCGTTTCCTTTACAGCCGAAGGCAGGATGTTGGGGTCATACTGGTTCACGATGTTTCCCAGCAGCACGTATGAGTAGAGGGTGTCACCCTTGTGTACCACCTCGCCTATTTCCTTGTTCACCTTCAGAATGTAGATATCGTCAACTGCCGAAATCGGGTTCTCATCGATGGTGATGTATCCGTCGTAGATGACCCATATCATTCTTGTGATGATATAGTATGCCGCCAGTACGATGACGAGCAGGAAGATCAGCGCGAAGATAACCTGCTGTCTTGCCAGTCGGTGGCTCTGCGACTTGAGCATGTCTGACATTGCCTGTTCCTGCGGCGTGCTATTATATTGAAACTCATTCATAGTTCTATTTCCCTGAAAATAGTATTGTTGTCGTAGATGCTGACTGCCTTCTCGATATTGATGATGGCAAGTCCGCGGTTTAACATCAGCTTATACATTCTCTCCATGCTTTCGAGGAATCCCGTATATTCGTCCATTCTCATCAGGTAGTTGTACCCCTGCTTCTGGTTCTTGTAGGCAAATCTTCTCATATCGATGTATTTGCCGGTCTGCTCTATATGGAACGCCTCGGTGGCGATGGCGTGGTTCAGATTTTCTATTCTCTTCAGCAGGATGCCTACCGACTGCTTGATTTCCTTGACATCGGAGCTTCTGCTGCTTCTGATGATTTCCTTTTCTGTTTCGAGAGCCTTGCGCTTGCGTGGATTCTCGTTGTAGATCGGGATGGTGAACCGCACTCCGATATCACCGTTGTTGCTTATCTTGTTGTTGCTTTGCCAGTAGGATGACCATCTGGCGAAAGGCGTGATTCTTGTTGTCGATAAGTAATTCGCCAACTTGCTGTCGTTGTCGGCAATCTGTTCTTTTACCATCACGATTCTTGCGTCGATGCTTTCCTCGTCGATGTGGTGCCAGAGAGCTGTTGTATCTACCAGAATCCGGGTTGGCTTCATGCGGTAGATAGGTTTATTGGAGATGTCGCGGTCGGAGCAGAGGATGGAGATATCGTATTCTGCTGCCAGTTTTTCGTTCATCACCTTCAGCATTTTGTCGTTGCTGATTCGGTCTTTCTCCAGCATGTATTGGTATGCCTCGTTCATGATGTCGAGGTTGTCCAGTCGGTGAGCGATAATCGTACCGATGTAGAAGTTATATTGTTCGGTCAGCTCTTCAGCTGCCTTTTCATAGATGTCTGCAGTCATTCTCTTCTTGCTTTGCAGCCTGGAGAGTTCGTTAGCCAAAGCTACTTTGGCTTTCTTTTCTTTGCCCTGGTAGAACTTGCTGTTGATGATGTTCCATCCCAGTTCTGCCTGGGTCTTTGCCTTGTATTGGGCTACCTGGTCTTCGTTGTCGTTATCGGCATCGAAGTAGGCATCGGGTCTGGCATACACCTGTCCGGTTACTTCCAGTCCGTTGTGTCTTGCTATTGCCAGTTGCTCGTGGGCTGTCTTTGCCCAGTAGAGCGAGTCGGTATTTCTGATGTCAGCCGTGTGCTGACTGTTGAGTCCCAGGTTGATGACCGGGGATTTTACCCAGATAGGGTGGTTGAGTAGGGTATCGAGTTGTGCGAAGCGATTCTTGAAGTGCTTGAGTACATTTTCATTTTTCAGATTTTCATAAACGAGCATCTTCGGGCTGAATGCTTTTTTCAGGGTCTTTTGCTTCAGATTTTGAGCCATAACACCCCTTCCTCCGATAGTTATCAGAAGAACAGCAGTAGTGTATAGTATCAATTTTCGCTTCATCATTCTCTTAGTTTAAACACTATGAATGCAGCCGCAAGCTGTTGCAGCTGCATTCATCTAGTGTCTTTTGATTTTATAAAAATCTATATTGCTTTTTGAGCAATCATTCTTATTTACCGAGGTTCAACTTAAATACCTGCATGCGACTTCTACCGTATGCTACATAGATATAGCCGTTATATACAGTAACATAGTTGGCAGATTTTTCAACGATTCTATGTGCTACAACTTTGTGTGTATTCTTATCGATTACCACAATTCCGTAAGAGCCGTATGCCAGATAAACGTAGTTGTCGTCAACGAAGCATCCGTTGCAGAGAGCCTTCCACTTATCATCTTTATTCTTTGGATTTGGCATTTGATAGTGCCATTGCTCGTTGCCATTCATGTCATAAACATAGAGACCGGCAGCTCCAAGACAAGCATAGATCTTATTATCTTCAACGGCAATTACATTCTTACCATCATTAGGCTCGATGCTTACATTGGTAGGGAATGTCTTGGTATTTTCGAAATCCTCACTCTTCTTATTGATGATTTCGATGGTCGCAGGGATTCCCACTTGGGTATCTTTGTTTCTTTCATTCAGATAAAGACACACAATTTTTCCATTGCCCATAGCTACGTGCTTAGCCTTTCCTGGTTTGCTGTATGTATTCACCTCGTTCATGGTGGTTGCGTCATATACGGTATAACCTTCTGTTGTTGCAACAATCAGGTGGTTGGTATCGTCATTGTAAACCACGCAGTTCTCATCGTAACCCTTATACTCTGCTTTAGCTGGTTTCAGCTGTACATAGTTCAATGGTTGCTTGATGGTAACTTCATTTCCGTCATTGCTGGTTATTTCCATCGATTCGTCAGCTAGCATGTGGTCTTTTCTGATGTCCATATATGCCAGCATAGCACCTTTCTTGCTAGAGCTACCAGGAAGGAAGATCTTTCTTTCGTCACTGTTCAATTTGGTTGCCAGAATGTGGTTGAAATCGAGGGTTCTTTCCGAATCATAGATGTACTGTTTCAGTACAGCCTGATCATTTTCCACTGGTGCCATCACCTCAATACATCCTCCATGAGAATACGCTGTATTATCCTTCTGGTTCTGGTTGGTATGGTATGACATGTAGAGATAACCATTGAGTGGCATGATGCCTGTTGCAGAAATCTGATGTGTATGCTCTGGCTCCACTGAAGTAATCAGGTCCAAACCTGGTTTTGGATTAGGTGTTGGTTCTGGTTTTGGAGTTGGAGTAGGAGTTGGCTCTGGCTCCGGTTCTGGTGATGGCTTTGGATCTGGATTCTCCCATCCTGGATTATCGCAATCAGTGGTAGGGTTAATGACAACCTCGCTCTTGGTTACTTCGTTTGTCACAAACATGTTGGCATCTGTGAATCTTACATTAACCTTCTGCCCATTTACATAGAATGATCCAACTGCTACAATCTGTGGGTTGTTTTTGCCTGGCGTAGAGAACATCTTTACCTCATAGTAAGTCTCACCTTCATCATTTTTTTGTGGAGCACCATTGTTGAAGTAGAACTTATCTGCCTTTATAACCGCCTTGGCGCCATCGCCCTCCAGAATACTATAGCTGGTGTCGTTATTGTATGATGCAAATTCACCAGAGCAATTGACGTAACTTTGGTCAGAAAGAATGAGTCTGGCTCCTGAATTCTGAGTGAATTTTGAACACTCCAGATATTTGGCGTGTAAAGCTGAATGATCGTTGAGGTTCACTTCGCCTGCAATTTTAGCACCACATCCAGAGTAGAGGACAGAGCTGTTGGTTAATTCTAACCTTTTTGCTGTAATTTTACCATCAACATTCAACTTTGTTTTATTGTCGAGCTTAAATTCGCTTTCTCCCAGATTCAAATCACCTTTGATATTGATGATTCCGTTTCCTGGATAGAAATTCTTAGCTGTAACATTACCGCCGATATAGGCTTTGCCTGCAATAGATACGTTTTTATCTTCAGCATTCAGACTTTGAGATGTTCTAAATGTATGGTTTATTTCAATTCTATCTTGTTTGGTTTCAATGTTTCCGTAAACGTCGGCATTACAACATTTACCAACGTTGCCGTATGTGTCGATGATCTTTCCTCCTGAAAGAACAATTACAGTAGGAATATTATTCTCATAAGCATTCCAAGTCAGTGTTGCTCCAGAACAAACGTATATTGTTGTTCCTGCTACATTCATTCCATCTGTTGACATATTACCAGATTTAAGAACATATACACCTCCACTATGCATTTCATTCGATTTGTCTGTCAATGTTGCCAAATCTACCGCGTCAGCAGGAACTGTAGGTTCTGTAGGCATCTCAATTACGCCTTCAAAGATGCTAGAATTACTGTCATCAATTGTTCTTGTAGCCTTAGTTGTACTTGCAGCTTTCTTTTTGTAATTGATTACCTGAGTAGCAAGTGTCTGTGCATCTGTAGTTGAAACAACGGTGCTACCAACGATTTTTGGATTCATGATTGATGATCCTTTTGTTCCATTATCGTTATTGCTATCACTACAAGAAGCGAGGAGCAATGCTGCAAAACTAAATGTTGCAAGTTTTATATTCAATGCTTTCATTTTAGCTTTCTGTTTCGTTGTTATTTATTGATAATTAGCGGATAACCTTAAAGTTAGCTTTAGCTAGTTTGTTTCTGATTTGCTAGTTAAGCTTGGAATAAGGTTTGTTCTCCCTCACTCAAATGTGAGAGTGAGGGAAGAACAAAAGAGTTATTATTCTTTCGTTGTTGTCAGCTTGAATACCTGGATACGGCTCTTACCATATGCTACATAGATATTCTCACCATCAACAGCTACATAGTTGGCTGACTTTTTATTAGGAGCCTTACGGTGGCAGATTTCTTTGCCAGTACTCTTGTCTAATACAACGAGTCCATAGCTACCGCATGCCAAATATACATGGCTGCCATCAACTGCAATACCGTTGGCATAACCCTTTACCTCGCCTGGTCGCTTATTGTCAGCAGAGTTAGAGATTGTTGGGCACTTAAAGTACTCCTGATTTACAGTACTACCTGAAATCTTAGCTACACCGTTCTCACCCTTGCAGACGTAGATGTCGCCATTAGCCTTGTCAACAGCTACAACTGCTTTGTTACCCTTTGGCTCAACAGCACCAACTTGGTAAGTCTTCTCAGCAGTTTCCATATTAGAACTGTTGTAAACGTTCAACGTGCCATCCTCTGTCAATGCATAGATCTTGTTGTTTACTGTAACAACGTGTTTGCCAACAGAGGAACCGTAGTTGTCAAAGCTGCCATCTTTGTCGAATACTGTGAAACCTTTGGTTGTTGCTAATACATGGTCTGTGCCGAATGCTGCAACGCAGTTGGCATCTATCTTGCTGTTCTTCTTGTCAACAGCATTGAGTACCATGTTGTCGCTAATGCCTGAAGCAGTAAGTTCAATCTCACCCATGAAAGCACCGACAGCTGTTCCTTCTGCGGCGCCATTGCCCTGCTGGCTACCAGCGAGGTAAAGCTTGTTTCCATCAACAATCAGGTGGTTGTAGTCGATTCTGTCAGCCTTCTTGCTTTGCTCGATAGTCAACTTTTTGTTGCCTTCAGTCATTCTGGCAACCTCGATGTTGCCACCTGCTACATCGTTACCATTAGTATGGTATGAAACGTAGAGCAAGCCGTTCGCTGCTGGCTGAATACATGTTGCAGACTGACCGTCACTAGGATCTTCTGAAGATGCAATCAAATCGAGCTTCTTGCTAGCGACTAACTTTGAAGCATCACCCTTCCACTCATAACCATAGTTCTTGTTGTTTTCATCCTTAAAATCAACTTTGTTCTCGGTAGTCTTGTCATAGTCGATATATGTTGCCTGGATAGCAAGATCCTCGAATGTATTCAACTCTGTAGAGCCATTGAAGCACTTTGTAAACTGGAACAGAAAACATGAGTTATTGCCACTGGTCTTGAATGAAAGGATTCTCTCATTGCCCTTGTTTTCGAACTTATCAGCCTTGATTACTGCTACAGCGTTGTCTTCTGCCAACTCAATCTGACCCTGGTTGCTGTTGTCTGTTACCAAGTTGTTGACGTTTATTACGTTCTTGTTGCTCAAATGAATGGTGCAATTGCCATTCAGGTTGAGGGTAGCGTTGCCTGCGACAATTTTTCCATCTTCTTTCTTCGTGTTGTTTGTAACATTGATGTAGTTGGCAGAAATATAAGCACCGTCATTTACGTTCATAGTACCCAATACCTTGATGGCTGAGTTTTTGCCAGCTTCCAAGTAGCCATCTACGTTGAGGTTCTGAGCCTTCAGGAAGCCCTCTATGCCTAACTGACTTTTAATGTTTACAGTACCGTTGTTGAAGATATTAGATGTGGTGTAAATACTTGCACCATTCTCGATGTTCAACTCAGTGGCACGGATAGAACCCTTGATGTAAGCATTTGCATGAGCACCGAAAGTAATCTTCTGGGTAGGAGTGATACTCTTTTCCTTTTCTGCAGCAGTAGTTTCTTTGATAGCTCCAAGACCTGTTACCAAATCCTTGCCATCATTTGTAGTGTCTGTAAAATTAGCGTAAAGTTCACCATT
>ERZ1024465.81-NODE-81-length-7793-cov-97.892608_pt1 | contig 7793 bp, 5 predicted proteins | sample MGYA00520804_ERZ1024465 | MGnify/ENA primary metagenome ERZ1024465 (study PRJEB33242, sample SAMEA3444305) | Homo sapiens | biome: Host associated; feature: Gastrointestinal tract; material: Stool | place: Uganda | collected 2011-01-01 ...
AGTCCAACCCGGTAAGACACGACTTAACGCCACTGGCAGCAGCCATTGGTAACTGGACAAGGTGGATTGAGATATTAAGAGCTCTTGAAGTGGTGGCCTAACTGCGGCTACACTAGAAGGACAGCATTTGGTATCTGTGCTCCACCAAGCCAGTTACCTTCGGAAGAAAGAGTTGGTAGCTCTAGATTCCGGCAAACAAACCACCGTTGGTAGCGGTGGTTTTTTTGTTTGCAGGCAGCAGATTACGCGCCGCAAAAAAGGATCTCAAGAAGATCTTGAATCACTCTATGAAAATTTTGTTTTATAGCCGTATTTGTTGATGCTATAAGCCAGAGACCTTCTATGAGAATAGACATATCACATCAAACACGGCATACCCCGCCAAACATGCTTCCTCGGGAACAAAATTGTGTAGCAATGGCATTATCTGCGTGCTTTAGACAACAACTAAACCCTGTGGTAAACAGCTTATTAAAAGAGAGAATAATACACTCCCCTAAAGAATTGGAACATGACAACGCAGTAATAAGAGCCCTGCAAAAACTACAAATTCAAGAAGTTTGTAACAGCACCCTTTGGGAGACAGCCAAACAACAACTACTTCAAAAATCGGACGGAAGATATTTTGCCATCAATTCTAAACACTTATCCTTTCCAGGCCCAGGAGAATCTCACGCCTTCTGTTGCATCAAATACAAAAATGCAATTGGCATTAACGGAAACAATGCCGAAACCCAATCGACCCACTACCAACCCTATCCCTATGATAAAGTCAGTATATGGGGACCATTCCCTCACAATTTAACGTAATATCTTAATTGTACGCACCGCTGAAACGCGTTCGGCGCGATCACGGCAGCAGACAGGTAAAAATGGCAACAAACCACCCGAAAAACTGCCGCGATCGCACCCGGTAAATTTTAACCACATGCATAGCTATGCAGCCATGTGAATCACGCAGGAATTGCCAGCCAGAGACAGCTGAAACGGATTTTTTTCATGCTTTCGGAAGCGAAGAAGACGGGGACCTGAGCGGGAAAACAGAAGTTCAGGGGAATGAGCGCGATCTGGCAATAGAGGCAAAACACAGCAACAAAAGACACACCAGAATCGCGCCCGTATGCGTTTTAACGCGTTCCTATGTTTTCAGCAAGGTCTGACTGAAGCGCGTTCCCGGTGCCCCCGAACCAACCATTATCCCAAAAAATGCACCGGAAACGCGCTGACAACATTTTAGCCTGTCTCTGATTACCATCCCAGCGAAGGGCCATCCAGTGTCCGTTCCTGTATTTCCAGCTGGCGCTCACGCTCCAGGGATAACGCATGTTCGCATTCCTGTATCAGCCGTTCGTCCCTTATCTCCTGTTCTCGCTGTATAACTGGCTCAAGCGTTCTGTCTGCTCGCTCAAGTGCTGCACCTGCTGACTCAACTGCATGACCCGCTCGTTCAGCATCGCGTTGTCCCGTTGCGTAAGCGAAAACATTTTCTGCAATTCCACGAAGGCGCTCTCCCATTCGTTCAGCCGCTGCATATAGTCCTGTTGCAGTTGCTCTAATGCGTTCAGCAAATGTCTTTCCAGCTCCGTCATGCTCTGTTACTCCTGTACCAGCCTTACGGCATTCTGTTTCCCGTTTTCCATCGTCCAGTTCGTTTCGGCTTTCATCCCCTCGGGCAACACCAGAAAACGTCCGTTGCTGTCCTCGTGATAACGCACGCCCCATGTCTTCGCGTTCAGCTTCTCCAGACTCTCTTTCTGCTCGCGGAGAATATTCATGTTCGCGTTTATCTTCATGCCCTGGTACCACAGCAGGCTCCCGGTCGTGGCAAACATCAGTACTGAGACGATAATCAGCCACAGCCAGCGTTTCACGCTCATTTTCAGTACGGTTTTCCAGTGTGCGTCCATCGTATCGACGGTCGTTTTCTGATACCTCTCCAGAAGTTCTTTCAGGGCTGATGTATGGTCGTTGATAGCGTTCCTGATTAAAGATTCGTTTGAGGTCAGTTCCCTGTTTACAGATTCTTCGAGCTTCCTGAACTCGTCGTTCAGCATTTTCTCTGTAGATTCGGCTCTCTCTTTCAGCTTTTTCTCGAACTCCGCACCCGTCTGTAAAAGATTGCTCATAAAACGCTCCTTTCAGTCTGATATTCTTCCCGCCGTTCGGGTCTGCAATGCTGATACTGCTTCGCGTCACCCTGACCACGTCAATCCCTGCCTCTGTGAGCGCCTGAATCACATCCTGACGGCCTTTTATCTCTCCGGCATGGTAAAGCGCGTCTATCCCGCGTGTAACGCCCTCAGCAATCGCCTGTTTCGTTTCCGGCAGATTATCAGGGAGTGTCAGCGTCCTGCGGTTCTCCGGGGCGTTCGGGTCATGCAGCCCGTAATGGTGATTAACCAGCGTCTGCCAGGCATCAATTCTAGGCCTGTCTGCGCGGTCGTAGTACGGCTGGAGGCGTTTTCCGGTCTGTAGCTCCATGTTCGGAATGACAAAATTCAGCTCAAGCCGTCCCTTGTCCTGGTGCTCCACCCACAGGATGCTGTACTGATTTTTTTCGAGACCAGGCATCAGTACACGCTCAAAGCTCGCCATCACTTTTTCACGTCCTCCCGGCGTCAGCTCCTTCTCCGCGAACGACAGAACACCGGACGTGTATTTCTTCGCAAATGGCGTGGCATCGATGAGTTCCCGGACTTCTTCCGGATTACCCTGAAGCACCGTTGCCCCTTCCCGGTTACGCTCCCTTCCCAGCAGGTAATCAACCGGACCACTGCCACCACCTTTTCCCCGGGCATGAAACTTAACTATCATCCCGCGTCCCCTGTTCCCTGACGGCCAGACGCAGCCGGCGCAGCTCGTCCCCGATGGCCATCAGTGCGGCCACCACCTGAACCCGGTTACCGGAAGACCACTGCCCGCTGTTCACCTTCCTCGCTGTCTGATTCAGGTTATTCCCGATGGCAGCCAGCTGACGCAGTAACGGCGGTGCCAGTGTCGGCAGTTTCCCGGAACGGGCAACCGGCTCCCCCAGGCAGACCCGCCGCATCCATACCGCCAGCTGTTTACCCTCACAGCGTTCCAGTAACCGGGCATGTTCATCATCAGTAACCCGTATCGTGAGCATCCTCTCGCGTTTCATCGGTATCATTACCTCCTGAACAGAAATCCCCCTTACACGGAGGCATCAGTGACTAAACAGGAAAAAACCGCCCTTAACATGGCCCGCTTTATCAGAAGCCAGACATTAACGCTGCTGGAGAAGCTCAACGAACTGGACGCGGATGAACAGGCTGATATCTGTGAATCGCTTCACGACCACGCCGATGAGCTTTACCGCAGCTGCCTCGCACGTTTCGGGGATGACGGTGAAAACCTCTGACATATGCAGCTCCCGGAGACGGTCACAGCTTGTCTGTGAGCGGATGCCGGGAGCAGACAAGCCCGTCAGGGCGCGTCAGCAGGTTTTAGCGGGTGTCGGGGCGCAGCCCTGAACCAGTCACGTAGCGATAGCGGAGTGTATACTGGCTTAACTATGCAGCATCAGTGCGGATTGTATGAAAAGTGCACCATGACCAGTGTGAAATACCGCACAGATGCGTAAGGAGAAAATGCACGTTCCGGCGCTTTTCCGCTTCCTCGCTCACTGACTCGCTACGCTCGGTCGTTCGGCTGCGGCGAGCGGTACTGACTCACTCAAAAACGATAATACAGTTATCCACAGAATCCGGGGATAAGACCGGAAAGAACATGTGCGCAAAAAGGCAAAGCCCAACAAAAGGCCACGCCGATGGCGTTTTTCCATAGGCTCCGCCCCCCTGACGAGCATCACAAAAACCGACGCTCAAGTCAGAGGTGGCGAAACCCGACAGGACTATAAAGATACCAGGCGTTTCCCCCTGGAAGCTCCCTCGTGCGCTCTCCTGTTCCGACCCTGCCGCTTACCGGATACCTGTCCGCCTTTCTCCCTTCGGGAAGCGTGGCGCTTTCTCATAGCTCACGCTGTTGGTATCTCAGTTCGGTGTAGGTCGTTCGCTCCAAGCTGGGCTGTGTGCACGAACCCCCCGTTCAGCCCGACCGCTGCGCCTTATCCGGTAACTATCGTCTTGAGTCCAACCCGGTAAGACACGACTTAACGCCACTGGCAGCAGCCATTGGTAACTGGACAAGGTGGATTGAGATATTAAGAGCTCTTGAAGTGGTGGCCTAACTGCGGCTACACTAGAAGGACAGCATTTGGTATCTGTGCTCCACCAAGCCAGTTACCTTCGGAAGAAAGAGTTGGTAGCTCTAGATTCCGGCAAACAAACCACCGTTGGTAGCGGTGGTTTTTTTGTTTGCAGGCAGCAGATTACGCGCCGCAAAAAAGGATCTCAAGAAGATCTTGAATCACTCTATGAAAATTTTGTTTTATAGCCGTATTTGTTGATGCTATAAGCCAGAGACCTTCTATGAGAATAGACATATCACATCAAACACGGCATACCCCGCCAAACATGCTTCCTCGGGAACAAAATTGTGTAGCAATGGCATTATCTGCGTGCTTTAGACAACAACTAAACCCTGTGGTAAACAGCTTATTAAAAGAGAGAATAATACACTCCCCTAAAGAATTGGAACATGACAACGCAGTAATAAGAGCCCTGCAAAAACTACAAATTCAAGAAGTTTGTAACAGCACCCTTTGGGAGACAGCCAAACAACAACTACTTCAAAAATCGGACGGAAGATATTTTGCCATCAATTCTAAACACTTATCCTTTCCAGGCCCAGGAGAATCTCACGCCTTCTGTTGCATCAAATACAAAAATGCAATTGGCATTAACGGAAACAATGCCGAAACCCAATCGACCCACTACCAACCCTATCCCTATGATAAAGTCAGTATATGGGGACCATTCCCTCACAATTTAACGTAATATCTTAATTGTACGCACCGCTGAAACGCGTTCGGCGCGATCACGGCAGCAGACAGGTAAAAATGGCAACAAACCACCCGAAAAACTGCCGCGATCGCACCCGGTAAATTTTAACCACATGCATAGCTATGCAGCCATGTGAATCACGCAGGAATTGCCAGCCAGAGACAGCTGAAACGGATTTTTTTCATGCTTTCGGAAGCGAAGAAGACGGGGACCTGAGCGGGAAAACAGAAGTTCAGGGGAATGAGCGCGATCTGGCAATAGAGGCAAAACACAGCAACAAAAGACACACCAGAATCGCGCCCGTATGCGTTTTAACGCGTTCCTATGTTTTCAGCAAGGTCTGACTGAAGCGCGTTCCCGGTGCCCCCGAACCAACCATTATCCCAAAAAATGCACCGGAAACGCGCTGACAACATTTTAGCCTGTCTCTGATTACCATCCCAGCGAAGGGCCATCCAGTGTCCGTTCCTGTATTTCCAGCTGGCGCTCACGCTCCAGGGATAACGCATGTTCGCATTCCTGTATCAGCCGTTCGTCCCTTATCTCCTGTTCTCGCTGTATAACTGGCTCAAGCGTTCTGTCTGCTCGCTCAAGTGCTGCACCTGCTGACTCAACTGCATGACCCGCTCGTTCAGCATCGCGTTGTCCCGTTGCGTAAGCGAAAACATTTTCTGCAATTCCACGAAGGCGCTCTCCCATTCGTTCAGCCGCTGCATATAGTCCTGTTGCAGTTGCTCTAATGCGTTCAGCAAATGTCTTTCCAGCTCCGTCATGCTCTGTTACTCCTGTACCAGCCTTACGGCATTCTGTTTCCCGTTTTCCATCGTCCAGTTCGTTTCGGCTTTCATCCCCTCGGGCAACACCAGAAAACGTCCGTTGCTGTCCTCGTGATAACGCACGCCCCATGTCTTCGCGTTCAGCTTCTCCAGACTCTCTTTCTGCTCGCGGAGAATATTCATGTTCGCGTTTATCTTCATGCCCTGGTACCACAGCAGGCTCCCGGTCGTGGCAAACATCAGTACTGAGACGATAATCAGCCACAGCCAGCGTTTCACGCTCATTTTCAGTACGGTTTTCCAGTGTGCGTCCATCGTATCGACGGTCGTTTTCTGATACCTCTCCAGAAGTTCTTTCAGGGCTGATGTATGGTCGTTGATAGCGTTCCTGATTAAAGATTCGTTTGAGGTCAGTTCCCTGTTTACAGATTCTTCGAGCTTCCTGAACTCGTCGTTCAGCATTTTCTCTGTAGATTCGGCTCTCTCTTTCAGCTTTTTCTCGAACTCCGCACCCGTCTGTAAAAGATTGCTCATAAAACGCTCCTTTCAGTCTGATATTCTTCCCGCCGTTCGGGTCTGCAATGCTGATACTGCTTCGCGTCACCCTGACCACGTCAATCCCTGCCTCTGTGAGCGCCTGAATCACATCCTGACGGCCTTTTATCTCTCCGGCATGGTAAAGCGCGTCTATCCCGCGTGTAACGCCCTCAGCAATCGCCTGTTTCGTTTCCGGCAGATTATCAGGGAGTGTCAGCGTCCTGCGGTTCTCCGGGGCGTTCGGGTCATGCAGCCCGTAATGGTGATTAACCAGCGTCTGCCAGGCATCAATTCTAGGCCTGTCTGCGCGGTCGTAGTACGGCTGGAGGCGTTTTCCGGTCTGTAGCTCCATGTTCGGAATGACAAAATTCAGCTCAAGCCGTCCCTTGTCCTGGTGCTCCACCCACAGGATGCTGTACTGATTTTTTTCGAGACCAGGCATCAGTACACGCTCAAAGCTCGCCATCACTTTTTCACGTCCTCCCGGCGTCAGCTCCTTCTCCGCGAACGACAGAACACCGGACGTGTATTTCTTCGCAAATGGCGTGGCATCGATGAGTTCCCGGACTTCTTCCGGATTACCCTGAAGCACCGTTGCCCCTTCCCGGTTACGCTCCCTTCCCAGCAGGTAATCAACCGGACCACTGCCACCACCTTTTCCCCGGGCATGAAACTTAACTATCATCCCGCGTCCCCTGTTCCCTGACGGCCAGACGCAGCCGGCGCAGCTCGTCCCCGATGGCCATCAGTGCGGCCACCACCTGAACCCGGTTACCGGAAGACCACTGCCCGCTGTTCACCTTCCTCGCTGTCTGATTCAGGTTATTCCCGATGGCAGCCAGCTGACGCAGTAACGGCGGTGCCAGTGTCGGCAGTTTCCCGGAACGGGCAACCGGCTCCCCCAGGCAGACCCGCCGCATCCATACCGCCAGCTGTTTACCCTCACAGCGTTCCAGTAACCGGGCATGTTCATCATCAGTAACCCGTATCGTGAGCATCCTCTCGCGTTTCATCGGTATCATTACCTCCTGAACAGAAATCCCCCTTACACGGAGGCATCAGTGACTAAACAGGAAAAAACCGCCCTTAACATGGCCCGCTTTATCAGAAGCCAGACATTAACGCTGCTGGAGAAGCTCAACGAACTGGACGCGGATGAACAGGCTGATATCTGTGAATCGCTTCACGACCACGCCGATGAGCTTTACCGCAGCTGCCTCGCACGTTTCGGGGATGACGGTGAAAACCTCTGACATATGCAGCTCCCGGAGACGGTCACAGCTTGTCTGTGAGCGGATGCCGGGAGCAGACAAGCCCGTCAGGGCGCGTCAGCAGGTTTTAGCGGGTGTCGGGGCGCAGCCCTGAACCAGTCACGTAGCGATAGCGGAGTGTATACTGGCTTAACTATGCAGCATCAGTGCGGATTGTATGAAAAGTGCACCATGACCAGTGTGAAATACCGCACAGATGCGTAAGGAGAAAATGCACGTTCCGGCGCTTTTCCGCTTCCTCGCTCACTGACTCGCTACGCTCGGTCGTTCGGCTGCGGCGAGCG
>ERZ1024465.84-NODE-84-length-7709-cov-6.464594_pt1 | contig 7709 bp, 5 predicted proteins | sample MGYA00520804_ERZ1024465 | MGnify/ENA primary metagenome ERZ1024465 (study PRJEB33242, sample SAMEA3444305) | Homo sapiens | biome: Host associated; feature: Gastrointestinal tract; material: Stool | place: Uganda | collected 2011-01-01 ...
CTGTGAAAAGGCAAAAAATAAAAAGGGGTGCGTCACAGACTTATGACACACCCTCATTTTCTGTTTTATAAAAAAAATCCTCTTTTTTTTCGCTAAGTCAGATTTTTACAGTAACTTTGCAGAAAAATACAAAGAAAGGATAAAAAATGCCATTAAGATTACCAGATAAATTGCCAGCCATCGAGTTGCTGAAGCATGAGAATATCTTTGTGATGGACGAGAGCCGGGCTCACAGCCAGGAAATCCGTCCACTTAAAATCGTGGTTCTCAACCTGATGCCGCTGAAGATAACTACAGAGACCGACCTCGTGCGACTGTTGTCCAATACGCCTTTGCAGCTTGAGGTCTATTTCATGAAACTCAAGAGTCATACCCCTAAGAATACTCCTATCGAGCACATGATGATGTTCTATAAGGATTTTTCCGAACTCTCCAAGCAGAAGTTTGATGGTATGATTGTTACGGGTGCTCCGATCGAGACAATGGCATACGAGGATGTTGAGTATTGGCCGGAAATCATGCAGATTTTCGATTGGGCACGTACTCATGTCACTTCTACGCTCTATATCTGCTGGGGCGCACAGGCAGGACTTTATCATTTCTATGGCGTGCCGAAATATCCGTTGGAGAAGAAGATGTTCGGTATCTTCCAGCAGAAACCGCTGGATATGTCACAGCCTATCTTCAGAGGCTTTGATGATGTCTTTGCCATGCCTCACAGCCGTCATACAGAAGTGAGACGAGAGGATATTGAGAAGGTACCAGGACTTGACATTATTGCAGAATCTCCTGAAAGCGGTGTGAGCATCGTGATGGCAAGAGGGGGCCGTGAGTTCTTTGTAACCGGTCATCTTGAATATGCGCCAAATACACTCGATAAAGAGTATAAGCGTGATATGGGCAAGCGCAATGATGTGGAATTGCCAAAGAATTATTATTATCACGATGATCCTAACGAGGCTCCATTGGTTACATGGCGTGCACATGCCAATCTCTTCTATAGCAACTGGATCAACTATTATGTTTACCAGGAGACTCCTTATAATATTGACGATATTCAGTAAGATATGAGAACATTGGAATTATTGGCTCCTGCCAAAAATTTAGAATGCGGTATAGCTGCCATCGATCATGGAGCAGACGCCGTCTATATCGGTGCTCCACGCTTCGGTGCACGAGCTGCTGCCGGCAACTCTATCGAGGATATCAAGCAACTCTGTGATTACGCCCATCAGTTTGGTGCCAAGGTTCACGTTACCGTCAATACCATCATCTATGATTCAGAATTGGAAGATACGCTTAAGATGATTTCCCAGTTGGATGAGATTGGTGTTGATGCACTCTTGCTGCAGGATATGGGACTCCTCTGGGAGGTAAGAGCTAAAGGCTTGTGGAAGAGGGAGTTACATAGCAGTACCCAATGCGATACTCGAACTCCTGAGAAAGCTTTGTGGTTGACTCAGATCGGTTTCAAGCGAGTGGTTCTTGCACGTGAACTGTCACTGGATGAAATCAAAGCCATCCACAATGCTATTCCAGACAGAGAGATTGAAGTCTTCGTGCATGGTGCTCTCTGCGTCAGTTATTCCGGAGTCTGCTATGCATCCGAAAAATGCTTCTCCCGTTCTGCCAACCGTGGCGAATGTGCCCAGTTCTGCCGCATGAAGTTTGATCTGGTTGATGCCGACAACCAGATGATAGAGCACCAGCGCTATCTCCTGTCGCTCAAGGATCTCTGTCAGTTAGATTATCTGAAGGACCTGGCTGATGCCGGAGCTTCTTCATTCAAGATAGAGGGCAGACTCAAGGATATCACTTATGTGAAAAACGTGGTGGCTGCCTATAACAAGAAATTGGATGAAATCGTAGCCAAATATCCACGCGAATACCGACGTGCTTCGCGAGGACATGTGGAATATAATTTCGTTCCGAATCTGAAGAAAACCTTCAACCGCGGTTTTACCAACTATTTCCTGCATGGCAGACAACCCGATATTTCCTCCTTCGATACACCGAAGGCTATTGGTGAATACGTAGGTAAGGTGAAAGAAATACGTGGAAATGTATCATTCAATGTAGCTACAGTAGCCAGTTTTGCCAATGGCGACGGACTCTGTTTCATCAATGATGAGCGAGAGTTGGAGGGTTTCCGTGTCAACAAGGTGGAGGGCAACCGCCTTTTCCCTTTCCGCATGCCGGAAAACCTCAGACCGGGTATGGCTTTGTACCGCAACAACGACCAGGCTTTCGAACAGATTCTTGCTCGCAAGACAGCCGAACGCCGTATTCCGCTCTTTATCGAACTCCAGCCTGTGTTGGAAAAGGACGAGGATAATGATGAAGTAGTAGATGGATTCCTTGCCACTGCCAATATCTTCAAGAGTGTAGAACAGGGCTTGTACTACAAGGCTGCAGAGGTCTTCACACCTATGCAACTGCAGTGCGCCAAACGCTCTCAGCATGATAATATGATTGCACAGATGAGCAAGTTCGGTGAATCTAAATATGAATGTAAGCATGTGGTACTCAAGAATGATATTGATGCTGCGTTCATCCCCAACAGTGTGCTTTCAAATGTCCGTAGGGAATTGATTCAAAAACTTGATCAGAGAATAACAGATGAACTCAACCGTTCGCTGATTTCTGGTATGGACAGAAATTTCTTTGCCAATCCTTACAGATTGGATCAGCCGGGAGAACGTGAAGCTAAGAGTCAGAAGGAATTAACCTGGCAACCGGAATATGAAAAATGGCGATATACTTATAATATTGCCAATGATTCTGCGGTTGATTTCTACAAGAAGCATGGACTTGAGAATATCCAGCCTGCATTCGAACTGGGTGCTAACAAACGCAAGGATGAATCGCTCATCATGCAGTGCCGCCATTGCATCCGCTATTCCTTAGGATATTGCGTGAAGAGGGGTGGAAAGAAACCTACATGGAAAGAACCGCTTTCGCTGGTATTAGGCGATGGCAGAAGATTCCGGCTGGAGTTTGTCTGCAAGGAATGTCAGATGAATGTCTATGCTGAGTCAAACTGATTATCGTGAGCAGGTTCTATTCAGAAGAATCATATAATAAAATACAAATGAAGTTAAAGTTATCCGATATGAGAAAAGGCTGTCAGTATGTCCTCACGGGCATGCTGATGGTCTTTGTGCTTTTCTTTGTAACCAGTTGTTATCACCGTCACAGTACGAAGGGACAGCATGCTGCACTGGTGGAATACAGTGATCGCCAGCGCGATTCGATTTCTTTTTCTTCTACGCATCATTATACCTATCGCTACAATTTCGAGGTGGCAGCAGATTCTCTGATGCTTATCAAGCAGCAGCCGGAGGAATTCGTCAACCATCTTCCCATCGATTCTTTCGCAGTCATGAAGCACTGTCTTCTGGTTGTTTCTGATATCAGGATAATTCCGCAGGATCGTGTGGATTCAGTTTGGATCCAGTTGGCAACAGAAGATAATGTATTCGGTTGGACACATGAGTCTAATATGCTTTCTAAGGTAGTGCCCGATGATCCTATTTCCCAGTTTATCATGGTGTTCAGCAATACCCACCTGCTCATCTTCCTGATTGTTTTTGTGCTGATAGGAGTGTGTTATCTGGTGAAGAAGATCTTTACGAGAAATGCGCCTATCGTGCATTTCAATGATATCGACTCACCTTATCCAACAGCCCTTGTGCTGATGGTATCGCTGTCTGCTGCTTTCTATGCCACGATTCAGACCTACATGCCAGAGGTATGGCGTCATTTCTATTTTCATCCTACGCTCAATCCTTTTGCAGTGCCTAAGGTGTTGGGCTTCTTCTTAGCATCCGTATGGGCGATACTCATACTTGCCATTGCCTGTGTAGATGAAGTGAAAAACCGTCTTACTTTGGGAGAAGGAATACTCTATTTAGGTGGTCTGATGGGTATGTGTGCATTAGATTATATCATATTCAGTATCAGTACGTTATATACTGTTGGTTATATTATTTTAGTAGCGTATTTCTGGTATGCTATCCGGACTTATCTCAAGCGAAATTCCTGATATGCTCTCGTTTCCTGATATGCCTGATTCGTTCAGATTTCCAGCTTTACCAGGTTCAGTTTTTCAGCTTTACCAGGTTCAGTCTGATTTCCTGATTTCTGTCTGATTTTTTGATTTTCGCAGATTTCCTAATTTATAAGGATAATTCTTTCGGGATAATCTTTGTACCTTTGCAGCCGAAAACAAAATCAGGTTAATTATGTATTTTAAATTTTTGATAACCGCATCTTTAGCTGCTAATTTTCTGTCTGCAAATGCAGAAAATGAATATCTGGCTAATGCGGAAAGTATGCATCCAGCCAGTGCCGTCAATGGTCATTCGGTCAGTCCAGAGAGCGTTTTTGCGGATAGCAGCAAGGTATTTGATATTGATGAGATTGTAGTCGTTTCCCAGCCCAAGGAAACCCGTCGCCTCCGTCAGCAGGCTTTGAGCAGCAGTTCTCTCAGCAGTTTTCAGATTCATAAACTCGGTGTTCATGATTTGCGTGAACTCTCTCAGTATATCCCTAATTTTGTGATGCCTAATTACGGTAGCCGCTTGTCGTCTTCCGTCTATGTGCGTGGCATCGGCAGTCGTGTCAACAGTCCTTCTGTGGGCATCTATATGGATGATATCCCGGTGATGAGCAAGTCTGCCTTCAATCTCCACAATTATCAGCTGAGTCGTGTGGATGTGCTCCGTGGACCGCAGGGCACTCTTTATGGACAGAATACAGAGGGCGGACTCGTCAGAATGTATTCCCGCAATCCTTTTAAATATCAGGGTACGGATGTGAAATTGGGCTATGGCAGTCGCAGCTATCGCAATTTTGAGGTAGCGCATTATAATAAGGTGAATGAGAAGACAGCCTTCTCTTTGGCTGGTTTTTATGATGGACAGAACGGTTTCTTCCGCAATTCCTTTACTGGTGAAAGGGCTGACAAGATGAATGAAGCGGGTGGAAAACTGCTTGTAAAAACCCGTCTGAATGCCGGTTGGGATGTGGATGTTCTCGCCAATTATCAGTATGTAGATCAGAATGGATTTCCTTATGGTCGTCTGGATCTTGCAACAGGCAATACCGACCGTCCAGCCTCTACCTTTGCAGGCATCTATCGCCGCAACAATCTGATTTCCGGTTTGCGACTCACCCGTCAGGGAAATCTTTTCGATTTCACTTCCGTTTCGAGTTATCAGTATGTGAAAGACCATATGCTGATGGATCAGGATTATCTTCCGGCTGACTATATGCACATTCTTCAGCAGCAGTTGCAGAATTCCTTTACCCAGGAGTTTACCTTCAAGGGCAAGCAGGCTGTGGGCGGATTCTGGCATTGGACATTAGGTGCTTTCTTCTCCCAACAGTGGTTGAAGACCAACGGACCAGTGTTCTTTGATGAAGCGATGACGACGCCTATCGGCAATGCCATCCAGAGCCAGATGTATAATGCGATGGTGAAGGCGATCGCAGGCAGGATGATAGCACAGGGAATGCCTGCAGCTGCAGCCCAGGCTGCAGCTCAGCGAGCTATAGAACAAGCTGGTGGAGTAGGCATGGAGGTTTCCATGGGTGCGCCAGGATTGTATCATACGCCTCAGTCCAATCTCGGTTTCTATCACGAGAGCCTTTTCGATTTATCTTCTTCGCTTTCCCTTACCTTGGGTTTGCGATATGATTATATGCTTACCTCCATTCATTACGAGAGTTCTGCCTATATGAGTATGAAGGCGAACGTGATGGGCAGGGAGGCAACTTATACTTTGCGCAGTATGCTCGATGGTCGCACGCACGATCATTTCGAAGAGCTGTTGCCTAAGTTGGGACTCACTTGGCGATTGGATTCCCATGGCAGTAATGTGTATGCGGTAGTCAGCAAGGGTTATCGTGCCGGTGGTTATAACATCCAGATGTTCAGCGATATTCTTCAGACAGAATTGAATGCCAACCGTCAGAATGCGATGCGTGGTGATTATGATGTTCCTCATTCTGCCGAGGATTATGAGAAGGTGAATAAGACGATCTCTTATGAACCGGAAGTGAGCTGGAACTACGAGTTGGGAACCCATCTCAATCTCTTTGAGAATGCGCTTCATCTGGATCTCAGTGCTTTCTATATGCAGGTAAAGAACCAACAGTTGTCTGTGATGGCAGGTAATTACGGTTTTGGCAGAATGATGGTCAATGCAGGCAAGAGTCACAGTTGCGGTATTGAGGCTGCGCTCAGAGGTCAGCTCTTCAATGGTCATTTAGACTGGATGGTGAACTATGGTTATACCCGTGCCGTATTTGATGAGTACAGGAGTGGGGAAGGCGCCGAGGCTGAGGATTTCAAGGACAAGTTTGTTCCTTATGTTCCGCAGCATACGCTTTCTGCTACAGCCGATTATCGCATTGATACAGATTGCCATTTCCTCCGTTCGCTTACTTTAGGAGCCAATGTCAATGCACAGGGCAAGACCTATTGGGATCAGGCCAACAGTTACTGTCAGAATTTGTATGCAGTCTTAGGCGCTCATCTGGATGCCGATTTAGGCAAGTTCCTCATCAGTTTCTGGGCTCGTAATCTGACGAATACCCATTACAATACCTTCGCGGTAGATAATGCCGCCACAGGCAACAAGGAATACTTCGCCCAGCGTGGCAATCCTTTCCAGTGTGGCGTTGATCTCCGCTTCCACTTCTAATATTCCGTAAAAGGCGGGATTATATAAAAACCACCACATGCCAATAAATAAGTATGTGGTGGTTTTTATTTTGTTTGAGCCTCTTTGAGAGGCTTGGCGGGTTCTCGTGTTGCAAAATTACCTTCTTCTGTTTCTATTTCTGCTTCAATACAAAAAGTATTTTCCCCTCTACGGATAATCCAATCTTCACCCCCTCTAACAGTCTGAATGGCATCAAGAAGGCTTTTCTATTTTGTTTATTGAACGGCAACTTTCTTGATGCTGCCATCGCTATATACTACGATATTCACGCCCTTGGTAGGAGAGGTTACTCGCTGACCATTGAGAGAATAGCGGGAGATTTCCTTCACATTGCTGCGATTTGTCACCTTGTCAATACCTGTCGCGTCATACTCTATGATGTTTCCAAAGTCTTTCCAGACGTCAGCATTTGCATAAGCCTCTTTGGTTCCCTGAGGGACATACAAAGTACAATTGCTGATCACAATATCGTTGAAAAAGGAGCCAGCTTCAATTGGATTCTGCCAAGCGACATAGACAGATTCTAATTCTAAGTCCTCATAATCGTTATTAAAACGTATATCTTTTATTGAGGTGACATCCTTAGATATCGTCAGATTCTTCAAACTTTTGCAGTCTGAAAAAGCTGAGTATCCTATTGAGGTAATATTGGAAGAGAGAGTTACGTTTGCCAAATTCCAGCAATTTGCGAAAGCTACATTACCAATTGAAGTGAGAGCTGATGGAAAAATCACATTTGTCAAATTGCTGCAATCCCAAAAGGCTCCAGAGCCAATGGTGGTGATACCAGATGGTAGATTAATGTTTTGTAAACTTCTGCAATTTAAAAAAGCATTTTTACCAATAGAGGTGATACTGGATGGTAGCTCTATGTTTTTCAAACTGCTGCAATAATTGTATCTATTATTGGTTGATTATCAGTATTATACGCTCTAAATGGTAGAAAAGTGACAATATGGATTCTGTTTAGATACGAAA
>ERZ1024465.91-NODE-91-length-7483-cov-6.590065_pt1 | contig 7483 bp, 5 predicted proteins | sample MGYA00520804_ERZ1024465 | MGnify/ENA primary metagenome ERZ1024465 (study PRJEB33242, sample SAMEA3444305) | Homo sapiens | biome: Host associated; feature: Gastrointestinal tract; material: Stool | place: Uganda | collected 2011-01-01 ...
GCTTCCCTGACCTTTGGGGAGGCGGTGTAGCCCATTCTGTCATGATACTTGCATTGGTCATCACACTGGGCTTGAGTCTCGGCAAGATTAAGGTGAAAGGTGTTTCCCTTGGCTTGGCATGGATTCTCTTCATCGGTCTTATCTTTGGGCATTTCTCGCTCAATCTGGATGAGCACCTGCTCCACTTCCTCAAAGAGTTCGGTCTGATACTCTTCGTTTATTCCATCGGTCTGGAAGTGGGACCAAGTTTCTTTTCTTCCTTCAAGAACGGTGGCAAGAGTCTCAACCTGCTCAGCATCATCGTCATTGCCCTGAGTATCATCACCACGCTCGGCATCTACTCCCTCTCTGACACCTCTATCACTTCGATGGCAGGTATTCTCTCTGGAGCAGTAACCAATACACCTGGTCTCGGTGCGGCACAACAGGCATTCAGCGATTTGCGCCATATCGATGCTCCGTCCATCGCAGCCGGCTATGCCATCGCCTATCCGATGGGTGTACTGGGTGTCATCCTCTCTTTCGTCATCCTGCGATTTGCGCTCCGCATCGACAAGAATGAAGAAGAAGCACAGGCTAAGCGCGGATTCGGACATCTGGAAGCAATGACCCTCAACACATTCTCTGTGAAGATTACCAACAAAATGATTTTTGGTAAAACCGTAAAAGAGGTACGCCATATCTTGGACCGTGACTTCATGATTTCGCAGATACACCGTCCTGACAACGACAGCAACAAGGAAATGGTCAACGGACAGACTGTACTCAACGAGGGCGACATCATCTATGTTGTGGCTCACCCTACTGTACAGGAGCCTCTCATCGCACTCTGCGGTGAAAAAATAGATATGGCATGGGAGGAGTTTGGTAATGAGCTGATTACCCGCCGTATTCGTATTACCAAGCCAGGCATCAACGGAAAGACCATCTCACAGATGCAGATTCGCTCAAACTTAGGTACCAACATCACTCGTGTAAACCGTGCAGGCGTCGATCTGATAGCCACACCAAATTTGAAACTTCAATTGGGCGACCGTGTTACCGTAGTAGGTACAGAACTCGCCATCAGTCATACAGAAAAAGTATTGGGTAACCAGATGAAGCGACTCAACTACCCGAACCTGATTCCTATATTCTTGGGTATCATGCTCGGTTGTATCGTTGCCAATATTCCTTTCTTCATCCCAGGCATCAACGAGAACCTGCGTCTTGGACTGACCGGTGGACCATTGGTAGTAGCCATCCTGATAGGTTATTTCGGTCCGAAGTACAACCTCGTGACCTACAATACGATATCCGCCAACCTCATGTTGCGAGAGATAGGTATCTGTATCTTCCTGGCATGTGTAGGACTCGGTACAGGAGAACAGTTCATTGAGACGGTGGCTACCGAGAAGGGTATGATCTGGATTCTCTATGGCATCGGCATCACCATGATTCCAATCCTGTTGGGCGGTATCATCGGCCGTTACCTGTTCCACATCAATTACTTCACCCTGCTTGGCGTATTGGCTGGCGCCAACACGAACCCATCGGCTTTGGCATACGTAAGAGAACAGACCTCAGCCGATTCACCAACCGTAGGCTATGCGAATGTATATCCATTTGCCATGTTCCTGCGCATTGTAACTATACAGATTATTATTTTCGTGTTCGGATAAAAACGGACCCACTTTATAAAAAGATTATTAAGGATAAAAAAAGACATTCATGGAAAAGGAGAATGAATTAGGGGCAATCTTAGCCAATTCAGAAGAAAACAAGACATGCAAGTGTGGTAACGAGAAAGACAACTGCAAGTGTATGGAGATTTCCGAGGCCGAACTTCGTAGAAAACTCGACCTTCTGCTCCGTACAGGAAGCATCCTCATGGAGAGCGCAGCCGACACCTCACGCATCATGCGCACAATGAAACGAGCTGCTGCTTTCTTAGGACTCGACGAGAAATACCTGCATCTCTACATCAACTGGAACGTCCTGATGGTGAACTATAGTGACGAGCAGCACTCGTTCTCTAAGTTCCAGCGCTGCGAGAAGCACGGCATCAACCTGACATCCATTTCAATGATCAGTAAGTTGACCTGGCGTGCCATCAAGGAAGACTATTCGCTCGACCAATATGAGGCAGCACTCAACGAGGTAAAGGCAACTCCACGCAGTTTCACCCCTTGGCAGGTAGCCATCGGCGGTGGATTTGCCTGCGGTGGATTCTGCATTCAGTTCGGTTGTGACTGGCCAGCATTCTTTTATTGTTCATTGGCAGCCATCCTCGGTTTCCGCCTTCGTATGTTCCTGCCTTCCAAAGGTTGCAATAACTATGTGGCTATCGGTATCTCAGCATTTGTTGCTACTCTCATCGCATGGCTCACCTCTTTCCTTTCGCTCAATCCAAGCATTGCCAACAGCCTGCCAGATTTCATGCATTCTGCTACTCCTTGGCATCCACTGATGGCGTGTGCCCTCTTTATCGTACCGGGTGTGCCACTGATCAACTTTGTGAGTGATATGCTCGATGGATATATCGAGGTGGGTATGGTAAGAGCACTCAACACGTTGCTGATGGTTCTGTCTATGGCATTCGGTATTGCATTTGCCATACAGGTATGTCACATCGACAACTTTGTGACGGATCTCACCATGACTCCTCACCACGAATATTGGGAATTTGCCATCGCAGCAGCCGTATCAGCTATGGGCTTCTCTACCATTTTCAGTATTCCGAGAAGACTGTTGCCAGCAGTAGCCGTAGGAGGTATCATCGCCGTATGTTTCCGTAACTTTGTGAACCTCGGTCCAAGCAATGGCAATATCGGTCTGGATATGGGTTTGAGCATCGGTTCCTTGGCAGGTTCAGCCCTCATCAGTATCATTGTCATCAAGGCCCGTCACTGGTTCCACACTCCTCACCAGTGTATCACGATTCCAAGTGTAATCCCTATGGTACCGGGTGTATTGATGTATCGTGCACTCTTTGCTTTCATTGATATGCACGGTGTGGTAGGTGAGGTTACGGTAGGTATGAACAATGCCATCAAGGCATCGCTTGCTATCATCTGCATCGCTCTGGGTGTAGCCATTCCGAATGTCTTCTTCCGCCGCTTCATTGCAGACAACCGCAAGCGCAAGCTCTTCAATATGCTCGTGGAAAGAAAGAAGAAGAACGGCGAATTTGTGGATTTGCATGAAGTAGAAATCAAATAGAGCCTTATTTCATCAAAAAGAACAAGACTCAATTATTATAATAAGGGTGTGTCATGGAATTATGACACACCCTTTTTTTCTTCATTATTTTTATTCATCGGATTACGCGGAGTTATCGGATGAAGAAAAACAATGAATAAATCCGATGAATAAAAACTATAAAGAAAACCGACAAAGAAAGATGAATAAAATGATATCATGAAAATTGATTCTCTGGGCAAGGAAAAATAAAAGTGGGTCATGACTCTCGGAAAAGAAGCGCTTCTGATAAATGTCCTGTCCTTTACAAGGATGTAAATATCTTTTCTCATTTTTGATGGCATATTTTGTTTTATTAATGATTTTTTCTTCTTTTTCTCTCCCTATTTCAATTATTTGTTGTATCTTTGCCTTTAAACAGAACCAAAAAGGAATTAAGACTATGAATATAGAACATTTTATTGATAGAATAGAAAAAACAGATGGTCTTTCCCAGACCCTCGGAATGCATTTTATATCAACTCCAGAGCCTGACACGCTCCAAGCCACCATGAAAGTGGATGAAAGAAACAAGCAACCTTTCGGATTCCTCAGTGGGGGTGCCTCACTTGCACTGGCAGAAAATCTGGCAGGTGTAGGTTCGTTGGCACTTTGTCCGGGCCAAATAGCCGTGGGCATCAACGTGAGCGGTACCCATGTTCTGGCAGTTTCTGAGGGCGATACCGTTACTGCATTCGGTAAACTCATCCATAAGGGAAGAACCCTGCATACATGGAAAATAGATATCAAGAACTCAGCTGGAGACATCATCTGTACTGTACAGGTAACCAACTACGTCTTCACTCCTAAAAAAGACAGCGGAAAGAAGGTAAACCTGCAGGATGCTGAGGATAAACCGCTACAGGAAGATGATACCCCTATGCAAGCAACAGAAAACCCATCAACCAATCAGGAGGACTAAAACAGCATGTCAGCATTTGCATTTTATCGACTCCCCTATAAAGATCACTATACGTTGGTGATGCAGCATGATGATGATCCCGAAAAACTCAATTCCGTCAATGAACTGAATGGGAAACATGGTTTCGTCATCGCCCCTTTCATGCCTTCGGAAGAATGTCCTATTCTCCTGATGCGCCCCGATGTGGTCAAGCACTTCCCTATCCAGGAAGTAACAACAGACAATAAGAAGATTCATTTTCCAGAATCTGTCAGCGAGAAAGAAGCATACCAGAAAGATTTCGAAGATTTCCATCAGCAACTGACCAAGGGAATATTCGACAAAATCGTATTGGCTCGCTGCTCACACCTGAAATCACCTGAAGCCAAAGGACTGAAGGCAGAAGAACTCTTCAAGAAGGCCTGCCAGATATACCCACGCCTCTTTATCGCGCTCATCTCCACAACCCAATCGGGCACATGGCTCATGGCAACGCCGGAAATACTGCTCAGTGGAAACGGATGCGAATTCAAGACCATGGCCCTGGCTGGTACACATGCCGGAGAAAAAACAGACTGGACGAAGAAGGAACAGGAAGAACAGCGGTACGTAACCGACTACATCGAGGAAGTCATTTCAGAATTTACGGATGAATACAGCAAGGAAGGTCCCTTCACCACAATGGCTGCCAACCTCTACCATCTTCGTACTGATTTTCTCTTCCGACTGGAAGATACCGACTGCTTAGGCGATGTACTGGATGCACTCTTTCCTACCCCAGCTATCTGCGGTATTCCCAAGGAAGAAACCCGCCAATACATCCTGGATCATGAAAGTATCAACCGCAAATACTACAGCGGATTCGTGGGTCCCCTCATGCCTTCGGGAGAAACCCAACTCTATGTTTCACTCAGATGCATGAATATACACCAGGGTGGCAACTTCCAACTGTATGCAGGCGGAGGACTGCTTGCAGAAAGTGAAATGCAGAAGGAATGGGAAGAAACAGAGGCAAAATTAGGAACCATGAGAGCTGTTATCATCAAGTAATCATACATTAAAAAAAGCAGATTCGTGTTTAGCAATATTGAGAATGTAAATATACTGACCAGTGTACTGAAAAGACATGGAGTCAGGAGAGTTGTGGTATGTCCGGGCAGTCGCAACGCACCACTGGTACATAACCTCAATGAGATAGACGGCATCACCTGTTATCCTGTAACGGATGAGAGAAGTGCAGGATTCGTAGCATTAGGAATGGCCTTGGGTGACCCTTCACCTTGTCCATCCCCAGTAGCGGTATGCGTCACTTCTGGTTCTGCATTACTCAACCTATACCCAGCGGTAGCAGAAGCATACTATCAGAAACTGCCGGTTATCTTCATCTCAGCAGACCGGCCGGGCGCATGGATCGGGCAACAAGATGGGCAGACCCTTCCACAACCGGATGTATTCGGAACAATGGTCAACAAGAGCGTGAACCTGCCTATTATCACTCCTCGCATTCATAGCGAAGAAGGATGCCTACCTGCAAATGCCGAAGCTATCAACAGCATGCACAATGAACAGGCATGGCTTTGTGAGCGATTGGTCAACGAAGCCCTTATCGACTGCAAACACCGCAAGATAGGACCGGTACACATCAATATTCCGATACAGGAACCCCTCTATGAGTTTACATGCCGTCAACTGCCACAAGCCCATAAAGTGGATTACATCCGTTCGGGAATGTGGAGCGGAGATTTCCACTATGGCGATCTGCTTGACTTTCTGGAAGCCAAAAAGCCGATGATAATCATCGGACAAGACTATCCTGCCTCCATACTCTATGGCATCAAGAATATTCAGAACTGGGCAGTCATACTCTGTGAACCAACCGCTTTGGGACTCGACAGTAAGGATCCTGCTGACAGGAAATTTTCGACATCCCAACTGATGACTAACTTTGAAGAAGTACTCTATCAGATAGAAGTCAAAAAAGCAGAAGACCCGGATTTCGATGAAGAAGCCTACCTGCCAGACTTCATTCTCTATACAGGCGGCAACATCGTCAGCAAGCGACTCAAGCAGTTTCTGAGAAAAGCAGCCCAAAAGGCTCAGGTATGGCGAGTGAGCAAGGACGGCGACTATATCGACACCTTCATGCGAACCGACCGGATTTTCCAGGCAAATGTGCATCAGCTGGCAGATGCCATGACCTCCTACGAGCAGAAAGATCCAGATGAGGTGAATGATTACCGGGACCTCTGGACGACAGCCTTACGACATGCCAAACGGCACGCCTACGATTATGAACCAGAATACAGCAGCATGGCTACCGTCAGATATTTTGAACAGGAATTTCATGCCAACTCCAAGAAGGACAGCAGAGAATGCCGCGTATTCTATGGCAACAGTATGGCAATACGCCTGGGTTGTATCTATGCGCATCAATACGTATTCTGCAATAGAGGCGTGAATGGTATCGAGGGAACACTCTCCGCAGCAGCAGGACTATCCATCTATCTCTCGGAATATCATCATCCAGATGCCAAAAAACAACAGAAGGTATTCTGCATCCTGGGCGATCTCAGTTTCTTCTACGACCAGAATGCCCTCTGGAACCAGAACCTCAACGGCAGTCTCCGCATCATCGTACTCAATAATGGCGGTGGTGCCATCTTCGGCAAGTTCAAAGGACTGAAGGAAAGTGCAGCCAGAGAAAACCTCGTGATGGCAGAACACCAGACTTCAGCTGTCAACATCTGTCAGGCAAACGATATCACCTATCTGGGAGCAGACAATATGAAAACGATGAAGTATGGTATTGACCAACTCATCCATTCTGACTCAGAGAGACCGATGCTTCTCGAAGTATTCACCGACATCGATGCAGACAACCGGGCACTGGAAGATTACTTCAAAAGTTTATAAAACGGGATACATTCAATCCCATCCATGAGAATTAGAACAAACATTCATAAAATATGAGAAATTGGAAGAAAATAGAAGGATTTGATTTCAAGGAAATCATCTTCGAAGAATACAATCACATCGCAAAGATTACCATCAACCGTGAGCGTTACCGCAATGCTTTCACCCCACTCACCACCTGGGAAATGTCACAAGCCTTCAGCTATTGCCGTGAGTGTCAGGGCATCCGTGTCGTGATTCTGACAGGAGCAGGCGACAAGGCATTCTGTTCGGGAGGCGATATGCACGTGAAAGGCCGTGGTGGCTATGTGGGTTCCGATGGAGTACCACGTCTCAACGTACTCGACGTGCAGATGCAGATACGCCGCTTGCCCAAACCAGTCATCGCCATGGTTAACGGTTATGCCATCGGTGGCGGTCATGTGCTCCATGTGATGTGCGACCTGACTA